>Ga0255047_10002287_pt1 | contig 12775 bp, 14 predicted proteins | sample JV7_2_1_MG_FD_183640 | JGI IMG/M metagenome (GOLD analysis project Ga0255047, IMG submission 183640) | Seawater microbial communities from Jervis Inlet, British Columbia, Canada - JV7_2_1 | ecosystem: Environmental > Aquatic > Marine > Inlet | place: Canada: British Columbia | collected 2016-10-06
ACTAAAAACCAATAGTAATATAAAAATTAAATTAAATTAAATTAAATGGCACAATTTGGGGGACCTAAGCTTGTCAAGAAGTTACATTTTGACACTATAGCTAAGGAAAAATTAATTAAAGGAATAAATAAAATTGCTGATGCAGTTAGTTCTACTTTAGGCGCAAGCGGTAGAACCGTAGTTATAGAAGACGATTTTGGTAATCCACACGTTACAAAAGACGGGGTGACAGTTGCAAACTCTATAATGCTTGATGACCCGGTGGAAAACCTAGGCGTCACTATGATGAAGCAAGCAGCACAGCAAACAGCGAATATGGCAGGGGATGGTACCACCACCTCTATAGTGCTGACTCAGGCCATAATCGACTGTTATCATAAATCTAAAGCAAATAAGTTCTCATTCAGAGATGTCAAAGAAGGTATTAATAGATTTAAAACTATTACAATTGATATGCTTGAACAAAGAGCTATAGAGGTAGACGATAAAAAATTAAATGATGTATCTACTATATCAGCTAATAATGACGGAATATTAGGTAAATTAATAGCTGATGCATTTAGAAAAGCCGGGGAGAATGGTATTGTTGCCATGGAACGCTCTGCTACTAGTGATACATATATAGATGTAGTTGAAGGCACTAAATTAGGTGCAACTACAAAAACCCCTCATTTTTATACGAATAAAGAAAAAGAGGTGGTAGAATTGGATAAACCCCTTGTATTTATAAGTGCATCGGATATTCCAAACGTAAGAAAAATTCAGGACATACTTGAGTTTGCTATAAAGTCTAATCGTAGTATACTCATTATTGCTCCCCTAGATTCGCAACCATTAACAGCGTTAGCGATGAATAAGGTTAAGGGTAATATTAAAGTCAATGTAATAGATCCGCCCAGCTTTGGACTTAAGCGTAAGGATATATTAGAAGATCTAGCATTGCTTGTCGGGGCCAAAGTCTTTGACGAAAGCCTTGGTGATTCGATTGATTCAATCACCCCTGACCTGTTAGGAGAAGCTGATAAAGCTATCTCGGATAAAGAGGGTACAGTTTTAGTGATTAAGGAGAAATCCAAAGAAGCACTAGAACGTATCGAATATTTAAAATCTGCTCTTGATAAAGAAGATCATCACGTGTTAACTAAGCATTTAAATGATCGATTAGCTCTACTTTGTGGTGGAGTATCTATAGTATATGTAGGTGCTGATACTGATGTAGAATTAAAAGAAAAACAAGACAGAGTAGATGATGCAATACATGCTGTGAAAGCAGCCCGAAAAGAAGGTATACTTCCAGGAGGAGGAACAGCACTAGCATTTGCTGCCTTAGGGGATTGGAAGTTAGATCTTAATGCGGGTATGTTGGCAGGTGTAGAAATACTAAAAGATGCTTTAGTAGCACCATTTACCAAAATATTAACAAATGCAGGCCTTGAACCTGCCCAATATCCTTTAAAAGAATGGGGTATGGGTGTAGATGTAACCTGTGGATGTAATAAGCAATTGATTAATTCAGGAATAATAGATCCTTTGCTTGTGACTAAGAGTGCTCTCAATAATGCAATATCAGTAGCAACTACTATATTGTCAACCGATTGTGTAATTTCAAATGTTAGAGAGAAATGAAAGCAATAGGTAATTACATAGTTGTAAAAGAACAAATCCAAAATATCTCTAAAACTGAAGGCGGTTTAGAACTTATAGAAAAAGATAGAGAAGGTAACAGATATAAAAAAGGAATTATTATATCTTCAGGACCTGATATTCTTAAAAAAGATCAAAATATTGTTTATGATCGCGTAGGTTCTCACTCGATAGAATTTAAAGAAATAATTTATCAAGTTATAAGCCTTAGAGATGTAGTAGCTGTTTTATAATGGAAAGAAGTGATTTCGCACAACGTGGGGAATTGAAAGTAGATTTCCTAAAACATTACAGACTAGTATCTAGGTGGGCTACAAAAAATAACAAACTCAATGTAGCTGATCTGGAATTATTATTTTATTTAGATCCAATACTATATTTTACTATAGATGATTTTAAAACGGGTACTTTATTCTATTCGTGGGATAAAGAACGTTTTTATAGATTGCAAAGAAATGGCTGGATTGATAAGGCCCATAGTGGTGGTGGAAGAAGAGGCGATCATAATAAATATAAAGTTAGTTCTAAAGGCAAATTACTAATAAAAAGGATATATCGTATTTTAATAGGTGAAGAAGATTTACCTTCATCAGCTCGTAGAAACATAATTATGCGGCGCGATACTTATATAAACAAAGTATATAGCCAAGCAATAAAAAATTTTAATAAACAAAAAAAATAAAAAAAATGGCATTAATAACACCAACAGTAACAGTAAATGCACAAACAGGCCAAACAATAAATAGTATTTCAGGAGTAGCTATAACAGAATCCGTGGTAGGCGTAGTAATAAGACCTAAAATGTGTGTAGGTGCTGCTCAAGTAAGAGAAATTGATTTAAGCCTAACTATAGGCAATGGAACAGTTACATCATTTGCTATACCAGGCGGAAATCCAGAACCAATAACTACTGGAGGACCTAGACAACTTGCTACTATGACAGTACAACAAGGCTCTGGGGCTGCAGTAGAAAATTGGGTAGAAGAAACAAATTTTACCCTTGATGGATATACTATACATTTTATACCTAATATAATAGGTACTGGTAAGGTTGCAACTATCTCTTATACATATTATGATACTGTAGCTGCTAATCTAATTTATGAGACACCAGTATATCCAAGTAATTGTAGAGGAGTACTTACACAAGCAAGTACAAATGTAATTCTATGGAATGAAGGCATACTAGCACAATCTCCAAAGTTTTTTGCAACAACAGGAACAGTTAACGGAGTGATCGAAGCATTAATAACAGACGCATAAAAAACAAAAACATGGCACAGAAAAAAACAAAAGTTGGATCTAGCATACCTCATTTATGGAATGGTATTCCAGGGGTGGAAATAAATAATCCACCAAACGATTCAGTTGTAACAAAACCAATAACTTGCTTAGTTAAAGAAGCTACTACAGGTAAATCAAAAAAATACTAAGAAATGGCAAAAATCAGTACATACACAATAGACTCCGTTATAGAAGGAGCTGATAAATTATTAGGTACTGACTCAGCATCAACATCTGCTTTAGCAACACGAAATTATACAATAGATAGTCTTAAGACTTATATACAAACGGGCTCGCCTGCTAATATTACTGATACAATTCCTCTTGGTTTTGCATTGACAGTTAATAGAGAAGGTACAAATTATGAAAGAGCTTTAGTTAGAACCCTAGCGGGATCAGTTTTAACTAATGTTGTATTAAAAAGTGCTACAGTAAATACAGGGTGTGATGTGTACCTTAATACTTTAGGGTCAGGTCAAGTATTTTTAATAATAAGGGATTATAATAATGGTCAATTTGCTGTTGATTATGATCTAGCTGACTTTGCGGCGAATTCAGCCACATGGTCCGGAACAGTGGGCGGAGTAGCCCATACAGGAACCGTAACTACATTTAATGCACCCGACTTTTCAAACACAAGCCCAGCAGCTAACTATACTCAGTATGTTACATCTGGCGGAAATATATATACAGATTGGTGTTTTAATGTAACACTAGGATCTGGAGAAACTTATACAGGTGGTCAAGTAGCTTTTACAGAATTTACATTCCTTACAGGCTCTACTCAAATTGAGACGCAAGCAGTAGGTTCTTTAAAAGTAACTCGTAATATAGATGTTCCCGATGGGAATGTAACTATCGGTACATCTTCACCAACAACTGATCCAAGAAATTTAACTGTTTATGGGTCCATAGAATTACCTACTTCCGAAAGTAATATAAAATTCGGCGGTTCTTCTAATAATGTTCTAATGAGTACAGATGGTGCAGATCTTACTATCTCTGGTACAGGAACAGGAAAAAATATAGTTTCAAATGATACACGATTTACCCAAGATATAATAAAAGATACCAATACTACTTCTGGTGATGGTAGAACTATTATGGGTCAAAATACTTTTACTGCTATCAATACTGATGGTACTAGAAGTGTTGTATCTAATTCAGGTGTACAATTACAAGATTCAAGTGGTAATGCTTTATCTGAGCAACAAGTATCTGGTAATGCTCCTGTAGGAAGCTTAACAAATCAAGGTTTTCTTACTTCAATTAAAGTAGATGATAATTGGTTTCAATTACCATCATTAACATCTGGTGTAGCGGAAGCTCTGCCTGGACTTAGCGAAACTTTAGCTGGGCCATCAGGAGCCATAACTACAGGCCGTTTCTTTTACGGTATTCAAAATGCTGCGGGATGTCTTTTCCAAGCAGTTACGTCACCTACTAGTCTCTCGACTGGTGAATCCATCGGTGCAAATGCAACTTCAATAACTATAGCGTCTGGTAATAGGACAGATTTTGCTGCTATATATGCAGCTATACCTGCAGGGCAAAAGTTATATTTTGTTGAAAGTACATATACTACAGCTTTTCCAGCTCAGGGCGGTCAGATGCTTGATCAATCTATTAACATGTATATGGCTGTTGCCTACGATCCAGGCCTTTATATATTTACTTTTGGTAAGCAAGGTTATGGAACACTTAATGTTTCTACAAGTACATTTAATATAGATTCAGAAGTAGTTAAATTAAATAGTATACCTACAGCATCTAAATCTAATTTTGTTTATTATGATACAGCAACTAAAGCTTTATCTCAGGATGCACTTAATGTATCAGGAACAGCTAATGGAGCTACATATGATTACGGTGGAAATACAGATGTACCAGTTGTATCTATAGATTTTGATAACTTACAAATTACTGCCCCAGCTAATGGGGTAGTAACTTTAAAACAAGGATATGCTTTTGGTGGTGTATTAACTGCAGATTTAAATCCTGCAATTATATGGAATCATTATATTCTTAGTAATATAACAGCTAATAAAGCAGTAACGCTTCCGGCAGGAGTAGCTGGGAATAGTATAAGATTTACTAATATGTCATCACTTGATGCAAATGGAGTGTATGCAGCATCATCTTATACATGGACAATAAATCCGAATGGTTCGGACAAAATAATGAGATCTTCTACTTTAGTGCTTGATGAATCAACAGCTTCTTTTGAACTGTTTTATTCTGATGCTACTAATGGTTGGATCGTAAATGGAATAAGCTAATGGGACTAACAATAGATTTACCAAGCGCTGGTCTTCTAGGAATATCTGGCGCACAAGCTTTTGAAATTACAGCTAATACTACAATGAATATAAATAGTATATACGTATGTAAACAAGCTTCAGCTTTTACTATTACTCTTCCTACTACTATTCCTATAGATGGTGGGGAAGTACTTGTAAAAAATGTAGGAAGTAATAACATTACAGTAGCAGCTGCGGATATAGAAGGCACTAACCAAACAACCACTATAGTTCAAAATCAATTTATAAGATTTGTATATATAAATGCTACTTTTGGTTGGTTATTATCATAAAACTAAATAATGAAATCAAAAGGATTAGGAGATACTATAACTAAATTTACTGAAACTACAAGAATAAAAAATATAGTTAAAAATATAACTTCTGATTGTGGCTGTGCTAAACGACAAGAATGGCTAAATAAAAAAATACCATATAAAAATTAAAAAATGGCAAATTTAACAAATATAATAGGTGGTCAACCATACTATGACGCAACTGCTGGAAATAGCAAAAATAAACTTTTAGATTTTTGGAAAGGTGATCAAGCTCAATATAACTTATTAGCAAGAACAGGCGGTGCTATATCTCCAGCTCCGAGTGGGGTTACATCGCTAGTATTTACAAATCTTACTACTGCAGCTTCAGGATGGGTTATAGGTGATATTGTATGGGTAACAGCACCTACTAATAATACAACTAGATCAAAAGGTACTATAGCAGCTGTTCCAGCGGCTACTGAACTTACTATAACTATGGACGCTTCATATACTAGTACAGATACAACAGGCTACCAAATAGATAAATACGATCCAAGTACATTATACTTAATTACATAATATGCCTATAAAAATTTCAGCAGAGAGTTTATCCGCTATAAAATTAGGAGCGAGTGATTTAACTGCTGCGTATGTAGGTGATGAAAGGGTATTTCCAAATGATATTACTGTATCTTATGCAACACCCACAGGGCAAAGTTTAACTTATACTACACCAACCACAACTATAGGAAGCCCAGGGGGAGCATATTCTCAAACATTTACTATAACAGGAACCTCAAGCCAAATACTTGCGGCAGGATCATTTGCAGTTGCAGGATTACCTTCTGGTTTAAGTGCATCTATAACGAGTACTGGGAGTGGGTTAGGGAATTCATTAACAGCTACTATAACTGGAGTATATCCACCAACACCGGCTCTTAATGTTGCAATGGTTATTTCTGGTGTAACTATAACTTCTTATACTCAGTATACTCTTAATTATGATTCTGGTACAATAACTCCAACTAGTAGTTGTAACAGTTGGAATCCTAATACTTTATCATATGGGATAAGTGTAGCAAATTCAATAAATACTACTGGAGGTGGGGGATCTATAACAGGCTATGTGCCTTCATTCCCACAGACTGTAACATATAGTATATCAACTAATACTGCGACCTATGCTGGGCTGGATAATCTCCGTTATTATTTTTCAAATAATGGTAATCTTTGTGATGTATGTAATTTGTGGGGAAGTAATACTGGAGCTGCCGGTACATATCAATTAAGTACAACAGGGAATTTAACAGGCGGATCAACACTGTATGGTGGTTCAACAAGCAGATCTTGGTTTTTAGATTTAACTGGTGGTGGCACATCAACAATAAGCTCTAATCTTTCTTCATATGATGGTCAAACCAATGGTATTAATTTCACTGCTCCGGCGGCTGGATCAACTAATGTAGGAATAAATCCTACTGGTAACGGAATCGCTATTGGACAAGTTATGAGTTCAGGGGGTCTTTTTAGTACATCGTGCGCTAAAACTATTAATGCGACTGCAACTAATGGTGTTCGATTATATTTCAATGGTATCCAAACATCCGGAGTGTGGTCTTCAAGTCAAACTATAGTTTATAGTGGTTGGCCCATCAATGGAGGGTTTAATCCTGGACTAATATGTGATTACACTAATGCACCGTCAACAGGGTCGTGGACACTAACTGTAACAATAACCGGTCCTGTATATTCACAATGTAGTAGAACCTTCAGTTTATAAATAACAAAATAAATGGCAAGAATACAAAAATATCCCTTAGATACTAATGTAACCGGCGGTGATAAATTAATTGGAACTGATATTTCAAGTGATGACGCTACTAAAAGTTTTCAAATAGAAACTTTAGCCCAATATTTCGAACAAACTGGTAATAGTTTATTCCAATATAATTTTGCGGGTACATATTCTAATGAAACAATAGCTACGGGTGAATATAGATATCAGGTAGATCCTTCAGCTCCTACAATATATGGTTGGGCTAATATAACTGGTATAGCAATAAGTAGATATAATAGAAATGGAGAAGATATAACTCCGATGATTCCCTTACTAATAAATCAAGTAATAAAAATAACAGATATAGGTACTTCTGAGAGCTTAGGATATGGATTATATCAAGTAACTTCATCAACATCACTTAGTAATGGTGGAGCTTATCTTTTAACTTTAACTTTAAAAGGCGCAGCAAGTACGGTAGGAAATAATATTATATCAATAGCTCCTTTTGGGGTAGAAGGATTTGAATATACTTTTACTCAAAGTGCAGCAGCAGCTACGTGGGTTATAACACATAATTTAGGAAGATTCCCAAGTGTATCTACAGTAGATTCTGCAGGGAGTATAATAAATGGAGCAATAACTTACGATAACGAAAACCAAATAACGGTAGTATTTACATCTGCAACAAGCGGTAAAGCATACTTAAACTAATAAAAAATGGCAATAAAATATTTAAACAATCTTGATTTAAACAAGAATCAGCTACAAAATGCTGTAATACAAGTACTTGGTACTGCGCCGTCAAATCCAGTATCTGGACAGATATATTATAATTCATCGGATAATTATGTATATTACTATAATGGTACTGCATGGACATCTTTTGCTGGGGATATTGAACAAATTACAACAACTACAGCTAATCAATTAACTGTTACAAACGGTACAGGACCCATAGCGCAACTGGCTGTAATAACTGCTACAGTAGCAAATAATGGTACAGCTCTTGCAACGGGTGATCAAATATATGACTTTGTAATAGGTACTCCTATAAGTTCACTAGCTACAGCGGCAGCTGCCGTAGATATGGGTAGTAATTTAATAAATAATGTTACTGATCCTGCCTCTGCTCAAGATGCAGCAACTAAAGCTTATGTAGATTCTGCGGTAGTTGGTGGTTTAACTTATAAAGGCGGTTATAATGCTAATACTAATACACCAGATTTAGATAGTGCAAGTAATATAGCAGTAATTCAAGGTGATACATATACAGTTACAGCTGATGGTTTATTCTTTACTGAGCAAGTAAGGATAGGTGATTTCTTGATCGCGGAAGAAGACATGTCAGCAAGTGGCGGTAGTGCTCTTGCTAAATGGACAGTAGTACAAAGTAATGTAGACTTAGCTACAGCAGCAGCAACAGATGGTGCAGCAGTAAAAGGTATTTCAGGTTATGATTCAGCAGATTTTGCAGTTAATGCAAATGGTTGGGTACAACTAGCAACAAAACAATATGTAGCTTCTATAGGTAATGGAAGTGCAACTTCTTATACAGTAACACATAATTTAAACTCCAAAGATGTAATAGTACAATTATATGATGTATCTTCTTTTGATACTGTAATTGCTGATGTAGTTAGAACTACTGTTGATGTGGTGACTGTTGATTTTTCAACTGCTCCAACAACAAATGATATTAGAGTACTTATACAAGAAATAGGATAATAAAAATAATATATGGCTACGAAGTTTAAAAGTTCGGTAGAGATTGATGGCTATCTATCACTAACAAGCGGTAATTGGGTTCAAGTACCAGATGGCACAACGCTTCAAAGACCAGGTTCACCTGCTGTTGGAATGTTTAGATACAATACAACTACTTTTGAATTTGAAGGTTATTTTGGAGCTACCCCAGCTTGGGGAGCAATAGGTGGTGGTGGTGGAACCGTAACCGAAGCTTTTAAAACTATAGCTGTTTCAGGACAATCAGATATTGTTGCTGATTCAGGTACTGATACGCTTAATGTAGCTGCAGGAAGTAATGTAACACTTACTACTAATGCAGCCACCGATACTTTAACCATAGGATCGACTTCATCTGGTGGTGTAGTAACTGTAGAAAGAAATAATTATACCGCTAATGGAAGCACTACAGCTTTTGGGGTATCTTCTACTATTGCTTCAGAAAATAATATACAAATATATTTAGATGGTGTTTATCAAGATAAAGACACTTTTACTATTGCAGGCACCACTGTAACCCTTGGTACTGCACCTCCAAATACTACAGAAGTAGAAATAATGCATTTTGTTTCAGTAGATGGTGTTATTGAAGTAGATGAATTTGTAGGTGATGGAACTACCACTAGTTTTAACACATCTTTATCTATAATAAATGAGAATGCTACACAAGTATATATAAGTGGTGTTTATCAATCTAAATCAACATATCAAACCACTGGTAATGATGTAGCCTTTACAACAGCACCTCCCAATGGTTCTAATATAGAAGTAGTGCATGTTAAAGCACTTGCTTTAAGTGGGTTTGAAAAAAATAATTTTACAGGTACCGGATCTCAAACAGCTTTTACATTAAATCAAGAAGTCAACGAAGAAAATATGACTTTTGTATTTATGCAAGGTGTTTATCAAGATAAAAGTACTTATGGTATTTCAGGTACTACTTTAACTTTTGCTACAGCTCCTCAAAATGGATATACTATTGAGGTAATGGTACTAGGTTCTATATCTGCATCTACTAATGCTTTATATACAAATACTTTTACAGGTAATGGTTCTACTACAGCTTATGCTCTTGGTATTACACCAGTTGATTTAAATGCAGTTGAAGTATATTTAAACGGTTTATATCAAAATGTGAGTACTCTTACATTAACTGCTAATACTCTTACATTCGCAACAGCACCTCCAAATGGTGTTATAATAGAAGTAAGATCAGTAGGATTTTTAAATTCAGGTGGGACTTTAGCACCAGCAACTTTAACTGGTGGTACTGGTATAGATGTTGTTACAAATGCACCTAATAATTTTACTATAAATAATACACTTATAGATGTAACTGTTTCGTGGGCAACGCCTAGCGGACAGAGTGCAACATATACTGTACCTTCCCCTCAGAGTTCACTTGGTCAATCTGGTTCATTATTTCCATCAACAACTTTTGAAATAAGTAGATCTGGGTATGCAATGAGTGGAACAGCTGTACTTACAGGATTACCAACCGGTGTTACTATTGCCTCACAATCTTATAATGGCAGTAATACAGTTTTAACTATTACATTAGGCGGAGTCTATCCATCTGCTAATTCATTAAATACTGGTATTATAGTATCTGGATTAACATATACACTAAATACTGTTTCTTCGTTTTATTTATTTGTAGCCGGTGGTGCCGGAGGTGCTAGTGGCTCATACACAAATTCTACTGGAGGTGGAGGTGGCGGTGCTGGTGGTTATTTAACTAATTATGGAGGTACAGCAATTGATTTAATAGGTGGAACAAATTATACAGTTACCGTTGGTGCAGGTGGAGCTGGTGGGGACAGTGGCGCAAGTACTGCAACTGCTGGACTGGGTAAAGACGGAAATAATTCAGTTTTTTCTATTTATACCGCTACTGGTGGTGGTGGTGGTGCTATTGAAGCTGCAGGATATCGAGATGGTAGACCTGGTGGATCCGGGGGTGGATCTTCTAATACTGGTACTGGAGGGACTGGAAGTCAAGGAAATGATGGTGGAGATACTACTAATTCTAATGGTGCAGGTGGTGGTGGCCATGGAAGTGCCGGGGCTAATAATACTACTTGGCCGTCGCCTGGTGCATCTGGGGGAACAGGAACAAGTAATTCCATAACAGGTAGTGCTACATTTTATGCCGGTGGTGGTGGCGGTGGTGGCTATAATAGTAGCGGCGGAGGAGCTGGTGGAAGTAGTATTGGTGGAAATGGTGGAAGTGGATCCGTCGGAGCTAATGGAATTGTTAATACCGGATCTGGTGGTGGTGGATCAGATAATTACAGTGGCGTAAGAGCAGGTGGATCTGGTGGAAGTGGTATTGTTATTCTAAGATATCCAAATACATTTACTATAACTGAAGTAGGTGGAAGTGGATTAACTATGTCTACTGCAACATCTGGGTCAGATAAAATAACTTCATTTACAGCAGGAACAGGTAATATACAATTTAACTAATGGCATTAACAAAATTAACACAAAATCTAATAGACGGAACACTTGTAACAAGTGTTAATAGTCTTACAGGTGCAGTTACTTTAGAAACAGGTACGGATTGGGTAAATACAATTCAGACAAGTAATTTTACGGCTGTAGCTGGAAAAGGTTATTTTGTTAATACAACTTCAGCAGAAATAACAGTTACTTTACCAGCTGCCGTAGTTGGTAATGAAATAATAATACAAGATTATGCTGGTACTTTTGATACTAATCAACTTAATATTGTTGCAAATGGATCAGAAAAAATACAAAGTCGTACCAACGATGCTAAATGTACCACAGAGAATGCTACGGTATCTCTAGTATATCAAGATGCTACCCAAGGATGGACTGCTGATAATATTGCAGATAATCCTCCTCCTTTAATAGTAAGTTATTTAGTAGTTGCTGGAGGTGGTGGTGGTGGAAGTGCATCCCCATCTAGTGTTGGAGCAGCTGGTGGTGGTGCTGGAGGATTAAGAACTTCATATGGAGCAACTACTGGAGGTGGCGGAGCGGCTGAATCTAGTTTAACATTAACCGCTGGGGTATCATATACTACTACAATAGGAAGTTCAGCTAATGGGGGTGCTTATGGGGGAAATTATCCTGGTTCAAGTGGAAGTAATTCTGTTTTTGCAACAATAACATCAACTGGTGGTGGGGGTGGAGCAACATACGAATTAAATGGGTTAACTGGAGGATCAGGTGGTGGTGCTGGTAGAAATAGCACAGGAGGTGTTGCAGTTACAAGCCCCGTTGTTCAAGGATTTGCTGGAGGAGATGGAATTAATACAACTGGTAGTGCTGGTGCTGGTGGTGGTGGAGCAAGTAGTTCTGGAAATGATTCTGGTGCTGTAAATGCTGGAAATGGTGGAAATGGCTTATCTGTTTCTATAACTGGATCAGCTGTTATATATGCTGGTGGTGGTGGTGGTGGTAGTCAAACTGGTACTGCTGGAACAGGAGGTTCTGGAGGTGGTGGAAATGGGGCTGCAGGAAATAATGGAGCTGGTTCAAACGGAACTATTAATACAGGATCTGGCGGTGGTGGATCTTCAACAAGTAGCGGTGCTGGTGCAGCTGGTGGGAACGGTGGTTCAGGCACTGTAATATTACGCTATCCAGATGCATATACAATAACAAATCCGGGATCTGGTTTAACATTTACTACAGCAACAGTAAGCACAGATAAAGTAACTACCTTAACAGCAGGAACAGGAAACATACAATTTAACTAATAATATGGCACATTACGCATTCATAGACATGGC
>Ga0255047_10002288_pt1 | contig 12773 bp, 20 predicted proteins | sample JV7_2_1_MG_FD_183640 | JGI IMG/M metagenome (GOLD analysis project Ga0255047, IMG submission 183640) | Seawater microbial communities from Jervis Inlet, British Columbia, Canada - JV7_2_1 | ecosystem: Environmental > Aquatic > Marine > Inlet | place: Canada: British Columbia | collected 2016-10-06
TAGTAAGGAAGCCGGCGAGAAGGTTGCGGCCGCGGCCATGTGGAAAAACGCCAAAAGGTAAATGACATGACTGTAGATTACGAACAACTTAAAACTTTTGTCAAAGAAGCCATGTTTACATCGGGAGGTATCCCTGCGCCATCGGCGCCGGATGGAGTTCCTCATCGTATGCCTGCGGCTGATAGTGGTGAAAAAGAGCAGGACATGGGAGATCCCGAAGCTAATAAACTTTATGCTAAGGCTTTGGAAGCACGAGAGGCTACTGAGCAACTTATTGAGGCTCTCGACGATCCGATATATGATACTCCCTATGAGAATGCCTTCAAGGCCTCTGCATGCCTTCGAAAGGTCTTGAACGACATCGAGGCCATGGGTGCACACCCAATGCCCACACAACGAGTTGTTGCACCTCCCGCAGACCAACAAAAATATTCTGGTGGAAGTAACTACGGCGGTTATAGTGCCGGTGCCTGGGGTGGCGGTGGTGGCGCAGGCGGCCTGGAAGAAGTAGCTAAACTAGAGGTACCTGGAATGCCCCGCACAGTGCAGCGCGCGGTAGAGATGTATAACAAGATGAACGACAAAGATAAGCAAGCCTTTCAGGCCTTTATCCTCGGTGGAGCAACAGGAGAAAAATAATGACTTTCAAAATTACTCGACAAGGCCTACGTGAACTCGTCAACGAAGAGTTGACTAACTCAAAATCAGTGCTGTTAGAGAGCCCTCCGCAGGGGGGTAGTAGTCCTATTAATCAACCGGTGATGAATTCTATGGGTCCCGGAAATCGGGAAACTGTACCGGTGGGGGAAGGCGCTGGCACACGGCAGCTATTGTACCATCTATCACAGCAATCCCAACAATTGCACGATATGATGTCGGATACTGAGGAACTTTCTCACAGTGTCCGAGTAAAAATTGAGAAAGCTTCGAAAGAGCTAGAGTCTGCTTTTAAGGTCATTACTTATGACAAAGGGCCCGGCATGGGCATGGGGGAGAAATAATTATGTGGGATTGGGCACACCTTAAATCAGAGGGCTGGCTGGCTCATACAAAGCGTTCAGCAAAATTTGCGGGACTTTTACTGCTCTCGGGACTTGCAATGGTTCTACATCTGTTGGTTCCCTTTTGGCAGCAACCGTCATGGCTTTGCGCCGGACAAGTTGCAAGTACCTTATGTGAGAGTATGGAGAAGAAGGACGACTAGTGAATGAGAAAGATTGTCCGACTAGTTTATGTCTTGACAATCTTTATTCTTTTTGATCTTACTGCTACACTTTACTGGATAGCGAATGACCTTGGCCATGAAGCAAATCCTGTCATGGCCTTTTTCCTAGAAATTTCACCCTTATTATTTGTTATTGCCAAGCTAGGCTTCAGTGCTGTTGGAATATGGATACTCTATTTTTTCCGTCGCAGATTCACCACAACGATTTTTCGCATTTTACTAGGACTAAATTTAGTTTATATCTCTATATTTGTCTATCATCTGTGGGGCTTGCTGTTTCTCTTATTCGCAACTAATTAATATTCATGCACAAGTGTATCAACAACTCAATTGGAAATGTCTATCATCTCGAACAGTTTGTCAGCGATTTCTTTCCTTATTCTCAGGAGAAACTGGGATTTGACAAACCAGCTACAATTCGATTTGAAAGTGACCAAGATAATGCGGGAGTGATGCTTGGCAAGACAGCTTACTATGATCCGGATGCTATGGAGGTTGTATTATATATTGATGGGCGCCATCCCAAGGATGTAATGAGATCTTTATCTCATGAGCTTGTACACCACGCACAAAATTGTCGAGGAGATTTTACAACACAAGATAATACGGATGCTGGGTATGCCCAAAGCAATCCACATCTTCGTAAAATGGAAAGGGAAGCATATACTAAGGGTAATTTGATCTTTAGAGACTATGAGGACCTAATTAAGACAGGGAAAAAAGAAGTCGACATTGATTTCACAGAATCAGGAGAACCTAAAATGTCATTAAAAGAGTGGAAAAACAACGAGATCAACACCAAGTTGATGAAGAAATGGGGATTTCTTAAGGAAAGTAAAGCAGACGAGATGGAACAAGCTCGTCGCGAAGAGGAGTTGTACGAGGGCGGCTCTGGTGACGAACTTGAAGAAGGCCACGAGCACGGCGCCGAGTGTGGTTGCCCCGATATGGAAGAGGGTATGCAGTATCGCGTCGACGATGGCTGGGGTAAGAGCCCGGCAGCATTCACTGGTACTGAAAAGGAAGAGGAGGAAGCTACTTCTCACCTCAAGAAAGGTAAGGCTCTAGAGGAAGACTCCGAGGGTGAAGAAACCTATCATTATGGCGAGGCCGAAGGGCACGACGAAAAAGAACTTCACGACCTTGTGAGGCGACATGCTACAAGGTCCCACATTGATGCGCTCAAGCGCGATATGGACTATGACGAAAAGCACGAGGATCGTGGCGAAGAAGGAACGGATTTTCGAGAAGGCGCCGGAGAGTGGGCCAAGATGGCTGCTGATAAAGATCCAACCGATTTGCCTCCGGGAAATATGGCATTAGATCGACGAGCAATGGCTCGAGCAAATAAGGGTGCCACAGTAAGTGGTAAGAAACTGGGGGATTTGGGGGCCGCCGGCGGACGCCGCGAACGGCCCAGTATTCCCGGGAGCAAGAATATCTTTACCACAGAGGCGCAAACCTCTGGTAAAATCTCGGTAAGAGAAGCAAAAGAAATCACTCGACGAATAATCGAGCGTATTAGAAAGGAAGGTAACTAAAATGGTTGCACCATGGATTAAACAAAGAAGGGCGCTAAATGCAGCAGCAGCAAAAAAAGCTTCGAAGGGAGCTGCGGAAGCAGCTGCGGCGGCCGCCGCGAAGGCGAAGGCTGATGCCGACGCCGCGGAGAAGGCAGCGGAGGCCACCAAAAGGGCTGCTGCAGTCGCTGAGGCTAACGCCGCAGCAGAGAAGGCAGCTGCGGAGAAAGCCGATGCAGCAAAGCCGACAAAGAAGAGAACTTCGCGTAAAAAAGCAGACCCGGGATCTTAACAAATGGACCTTAGGCGCCTTACGCGCGAGTTTTTACTCGGCGAAACGAAAGCGCCAAGTGTGGCTAGCTATATCCAATCTATATCAGAGGTTCTCCAGGCTATTACGCCTAGGTCAAAAACTGATTCCCTAAGGATTGAAACGGCAAAAGCTAACTTGCGAGAGGTCAGACGCCACACCAGGCGGCTGAGCGAACGCGTCACTTTGTTGGAAGAACAGGCTCAAGTTTTAGAAGAAAATAAGAAGGAGTAATCTCATGGGCGGTGTCTTTGGGCATATGTCCCACATTTATGATAATCCTAGTATGACTTTTGGTCAGATTAAGGATATCATGGCGAAAGCTTCGGCCGGCCAGCTGGAAAATGTTACAGAGAAAACGGATGGGCAGAATCTGTTTGTTTCTTATAAAATTAGTGATGGTACCCAGCGGTGGGTTTCGGAAGAAGCGGTGCGCGCGGCGAGAAATAAGGGCGACATCAAGAATGGCGGTATGACGCCGGAGCAACTGGCAACTAAGTTTGCTGGTCGAGGGGCTTTAGAAGCAGCCTTTACTAATGCTTTCCGGGCCTTTGCTAAAACTGTGGATAAGTTTTCTGACGAAGAAAAATTGAAGCTTTTCGGGCCCGACACAAACATTTATTATAATGCAGAGGTTATGGATCCTGCGAATGCAAATGTTATTAACTATGATACCAAAACATTCCTCATTCATAGGGCTGGGCATGCCGAGTATGACAAAGAAACTGGCAAGCCGGTTGATAAGGAAGCTGGCTTTTCAGAACAGCAAGCCGGCACACTACAGAGCGTACTAGAAAAATCTCAGGATGAGATGGGTCAAGACGACTTTAGTGTTCAAGTAAATGCTATTCGGCAGCTTGAGGCTTTGGGAGATGATGTGGCATTATCTACAGCTCTTAAGGGAATGGACCGAGTAATGTCATCTGCTGGTGTGAGTGACAGCGATACAATAGGCGATTATATTATTAGCAAGTGGCGCAAAGTGGTTGATCAAGAATTACCCGAACTAAGTGATGAGGGAAAGCAGCTTATTATTAAGCGTGTAATGACTGATTACTATGGGGCGCTTGAAGGAGAAGGCCCACTTAAGTCTCGTGGATTGGAGACTCGGCAAATTACTAAAACAATCGGGCAGCCTGAACTTAATAAACAGATTGTCAGCGTGATCAAGAGCTATCCGCAAAGATTCAAAGAATTTATCTTTCCAGTTGAAAGCGTGATCCACCGGTTTGCTATTGAGATTCTGCGCGCTGTTCAGAGTGCCTATATTATTGCTGCCGGCGGTAATGAAAAAGAGGTGGCCCGGCTGCAGGCTTTAGTCGGAAAGGCGATTGAAACTATTCAGGCTTCGGGTAATGAAGAGGCAATGGAAATATTGCGTCCACAACTCGAAAAGCTTAGTAAAATTGAAGACGATGGCTCTATTGGAGACGTTGATCTAAGCATGATTTCATCGGCCGCGGAAGGCATTGTATTTGACTATGACGGTCACACTTATAAGTTTACTGGCGGCTTCGCGCCGGCGAATCAAATTCTTGGCTTATTCAAGTATGGTCGCAAGGGTATTCCGGCGATGGCAGAGGGACACTCTGATCAATTGGATGGACTCAAGCACCCCGGCGGTATGATGGATACGGTCGATTTTACACTGAATGAATCTGATGAAGAAACGATTGCGTCCGTTGCCGGTGGGTTCAAGCCTCCCCACCGAGGGCATCTAAAAATGATTCAACATTATGCGGACATGTCCGATAAAGTTAAACTTTTCATTGGGAAAGGTGCACGGGCCATCCGCGGCGATCAGAACAGTAGAAGTATTACGGCTGAACAGTCACTTGCTGTTTGGGAGAAATACCTTGCAGACGCTGGACTAAGTGACCGAGTAGACGTTGAGATAATATCTGGAAGCCCTATGAAAGCGGCATATTCTGTATTAGAAGATGCTCAGCCCGGGCAAACGATACTCATGGGATGCGGAGAAAAGGATACCTATTACACCCCGGAGGCGCTAGCAAAATACACTCCTGAAGGTGTCAAAGCACAGGCGGCGCCGTGTCCTAATATAGTAGACCCCAATACGAGAAAACCCTATAGTGCAACGGCTGTACGTGATACAATAAAGAATAATGATCTCGAGGCCTTTGCTAAATTCTTACCTCAAGAATCCATAAACAGTGCAAGGCAAATATTTACGCTTCTTGGGGGCGGTCTCCAAGAAATGGCGTCTATGGGGGGTGGAGCTGCCACGGTCTTTGCCAATACAATGCCTGATGTGGCAGGATCTGAAAAGAAAAAACCCCAGAAAAAGGAATTCGTGCAAGAAGAGCTGGTAAGTGAAGTAATGGACTATTTATTAGGAATAACGGTGGGATAAAAATGATTGATCGTAAAGAACTAGCTAATGAAATATTACTGCGCGAAAATATTCGCCGGGCGATTGGTATTGTAACTAAGCGACGAAAGGGACGGCAACTTGACGAAATGCAGTTACGTACGCATCTCCGTGTTCTAATCACAGAATCCCAAACTGCAGTGAGTACGCAAGCTAAGCATGCTAGTACGGGGATTAATAGTCTTGAAGATCTGCTGCGAAATTCTAATATTCTCTCAGTTTTGGAGACGGGATATAAGTCTTTAACCACGGATCCGGAGCAACGGAAGTCGTACGCTAACCATATTTTAGTCGCGACGGAGAAAATCCTCGCACCAGAAGAATCTCGCAAAGAAGCGGGTGAAAACATTAGTGTTTCAAAGGAAACAGAAGAGTTGGCAGAAGATATTTCTATGGAAATTGGAGATCGGCCAGAAGACGACCCGGACTTTATCGATGTAGGAGATGAAGAAATCGTCAAATCGGATGGTGAAGTAGAAAAAGAACAGTTCGCCATCACCGGAGAAGACAAGACTGGGCGCAATAAAGCATTTACGGATTTCCAAAACATTGAAAAAGTTATTCTTCGTGCTTTTGATGATTTAGATAATCCCCAAGATCGCCAGTTATTCACTGAATACCTCATCAAAAATTTATCTTTGTATTTTGATAAATATGAAAGTGATTTGCAACAGAACGTCGAAGAGCCGTCCGCGGCTAAAGATGCGGAGCCGACCCTCGATCCTGGTGCCGCAGAGGATGAGGAGATAGCTAATATTGAGCTCCAAGAAGTTCTCAAGCACTTAGATATAAACGACATTATCGAAAATTTATTATAGATGAAATCCAGAAAGTCAGATTCCCAAGGTTTCTGTAACAATTTATCATTCTCCAGTAAGCTGAGAAATGAAGGAAAATCTAGCGAAGCATTTGAAGTACTGCTTTCTTCACTAACCCTAGAAGAGATAATAGCCTTGAAATTAGAATGTGCCTTTCGTCTAACCGGCGGAAAGTTATATGGTTTTAACCTTTGGTCCCGAATTGTGGACATTACGAAGGAAGGGTTATATAATGCAGTCATTAGCGTTGTTCCTACCAACAAAGCTGCATCACGCATCTTAGGAATAAATGAGCAAACCTTTAAAGCACTAAAGAAAAAGTATAAGATAAGAGAAGAATACGACATAGAACTATAATAACTTATTCTGACATCTTTGTCAACACCTAAATGGGGGTGGATCTGGTTTCGACGGGGATTAAAACCTGCAATGGTAGTCCTCGGACCACGGTTCGATTCCGTGCACCTCCACCAAAAAAAATATAAATATTACTTGACACCTACAAATATATTCTATTATAATAATAATTACTATAGATGTATAAGATCTTAGTACTCTTAATATTACTATGTTCTTGCTCTAATAATATAACCGAAGAAGATATAAGACAAGAAGAATATGGTGAATTATATGCCACGATGGATTGCTGGTGGAGCAGCCAAGAGTTGCTCGCCTCCACCATATTCTGGTGCGCGGATACCTTAGAAACTGAACTAATAAGTGGATATGTCAGCTTAGCAGTTATACAGGATCTTGACGGCGTCGAGTTCTTTTCTATTTGTGGAAAAGAAATAGTGCTAAATTCAGGGCATCTCCTCCACGACAATCTTATAGCAGCAATGACGGAGCACACTTATGATTGTTATGAATCGTATGAGAGAAAATTAGGTAATGAATTCGACTGGATATGGGATGCACCAACCAGTACATTACAACTTATTTGGCGCCCCGAAGACGATTTACACAAGGTTTTAACTGTATTTGTGCCCCAACAGGTGGATTCTCCACGTGTTCTTGGATCGGTTTATTACAAAACCGGATATTTCAACTAAATATTATATGAGCAACTATAGTAAGTTGGCCACTGTGGCCATTCTCTACATCATTATAATTACTTTTAGTATATGTTCTCTTTCCGTTCCAGGATTCGCTAGCGATTATATTAGTAATCATATTAGGGTACCTGCAGTACAAAACGCTCCACCCCAAGTGGGCACGTGGTATTCCACTCCTACAATTATAGTATGTGAATATGCTCCAGTTAGTAGGGTACAAATCAATAGCGCGACTGCCTTCTGGGAGGGTCTCGGGTATAAGTTTTTTACTACTCAATATAAAAGCGACCCTCTCCGTAAATGTTTATCCGATAATCCTATAGGATATATTGTCATACACCTGGTCTCTTCTAATATTAAAATGGATGATACATCCCTAGCCCAAACACACTTCTACGTGGATAATGACACCGGTGGAATAGAGTGGGCTATGATTTATATGCGAGATGACATAAGAAAAACTGTATTAGAACATGAGTTGGGGCATGCATTGGGTTTTCTACATTATAATATGATTAATCATCTCATGAACGAAAAATGGGCCATGGGCGGTTGGGACAAAGAAGGTCTAGAAAAGACGCGTCGGTAGGCGATCTTGTCGTCTGCATCGATACTGCTCGAGTGGATGATCACGGGCATGCCAGAAGATTTATTGGATTAGTGCTTGACAAATCTATCACAGTCTGTAGAATACAAGTAGTGGACAGTGGTGAAGAGATCTACTGGCCCATGACAGCAACTTATCTATGGAAGGAAACAAAATGAGTACTGAAGAAGTAGTAGCTGGTCACCAAGACGGACCAGCGTGGAAAATTGTTGCAAAATGTGCAACTTATGATGAGGCGGACCAAAAACGCCTTGAATTGGCAATGGAACAGAGTCTTCAAGTGAAGGTTCATTGGCAAGGGAAGACAGATAATCGTTATTTTGCGGTGAAGACGCGAGTGGATCCGGATATCGCAAAACGCGAGGAAAAGAAGAGACGTAAGGCAAAACTTAGCAAGAAGCGCCGAAAGAAGTAGGTCACCCGGCGAGGGGTAATGCTAAATTCTAACTATTTATAATAATAGTGAGAAAAGAAAACATGCCTGAGGAAAAACAACGCAAAATTCCTTCATTTCTAAAGACGGTTTATCTTTCTAATCGGGAGATTCGTCTATTGCTAGCAGGATTATACTCGCTAAAGATGCCAGCTGATGAAATAGAAGGAACTTTATGGAAGAAGCTCTTGTTTGAAAAATTACATAAAAAAACGCGTAGAAAGAAGGATTAGATGACGACATTAGGAAGTGACACTCTCCTCCTTAAAGCAGCTATTGAGTTCGGGTCGGATTATATGTACACTCTCAAAAACGGGGGATTTGGACCAACTTTGTGTATTCATGCAGAGAGCAAAGAGATGGCATCCAAAATAAGAACGAGAACTCCCTCCACTTGGGAGGGTCTCTACGTACTGGTTTTGTATGAGACTCGCTCGACTAATCCTGTTGAGAAGTCCTTTTATGATGTTAAGAGCTCCTAATATAACTAATGCCGGTATAGCTCAGTTGGTAGAGCAGCGGTCTTGTAACCCGCAGGCCCCGCGTTCAATTCGTGGTGCCGGCACCACCCCTCTTCCAGAAACTATATAATTCTGAGCAGAGTTCCTGTATACTCTATTTAATGCGGTGACGCCGCAGTCAACATGAAAGGAATAACATGACAACATCACTGAGTAATCAACTTATGCATGCGACACTAGCACGCTTTGAGGCTGAGAGACAAGAGGCTATAGCTACAATTGGGCTATATCTAAATGCATCAGTAGGGGTGGGTGAACACCCTAATATTATTTCCGAATTAGTTACGGCTACTAAACGTCTGGCAGATGCAGAGGAAGCCCTGGAAACCCTAAACCGGAACTTTATAAACCCACTGGAGGAGAATCCTACAGATGACTAGTTTACCCCAAACCCCCTATGACATAGTGTGTGTTTCCGGAGGCTTCGACCCGGTGCACATCGGTCATCTTAGAATGATTCAGGAAGCATCGGAGTACGGAGAAGTTGTTGTTATTGTTAATTCCGATGAGTGGCTTATGCGCAAGAAGGGTTATATTTTTATGCCCTTCAGGGAGCGCTGTGAAATATTACAAGGATTTAAAGGGGTTAAAGAAACTTCCGGGGTAGACGATACTGATAATACTGTCTGTGAGGCATTACGCCGGCTTAAACCCACCTATTTTGCCAATGGCGGCGACCGGAGGACTGACAATACACCAGAGATGGAAGTATGCAAAGAAGTGGGAACTCAGCTTCTTTGGAATATAGGCGGAGGTAAAATTCAAAGTTCATCAACGCTGGTCATCGATTCGGGGATGGTTACAGAAAATGTCACAGAGATGGATGGAATTGATATAACTCCTTCTCGCGTCGAGGTTTTGACCGCAGGTGATATTCCAAAGAATGGTGACTATTAGTCCTCGCGCCTATTTAATAATAGCAAAGGGTCTTGGATGAGCCGTAAAAAAACTTATGTGTTAGATACTAGTGTTTATCTGACGAATGCAGAATGCACTTACGCTTTTGAAAATAATGATATTCACATACCTTTAAAAGTATTTGAGGAAATCGATAAGCACAAGAAGCGACAAGATGCAGTAGGGTTCCAAGCCCGCAAAATTATTCGAATATGGGACGACCTCCGAGCTAGTGGCTCTTTGGACAAAGGAGTACGAATTCGAAAAGGACTCGGAATAGTTAAATCTATTAGTGCAGCTGGTGTAACTCCCGAAGATTTGCCCCCCGACCTTGATATTAAAATACCTGATCATTTGATCATCGCAACAGCTCTTAAGGCCCAAAGAGAAAATACTCGCAAGGTGATTTTGGTCTCCCGCGACATTAATATGCGCGTCATCGCGGACGCAGTGGGTCTTACATCTGAAGATTTCCAGAATAATCAAATTGTTACACATAGCGAAAATATCTTCGAAGGCTATACAACAATATTGGTGGATGATCAGATTATCGATCGATTTTATGAAAAGCAAAGCGTTTATTTAGAAAATAAAGGACTTTTTCCCAATCAGTATGTAATGATGGTTTCTAGTTCTAACGAAAAGAAAACAGCCTTGGGACGATATGTTAGTGAAGCGATGCCTTTGCGACAGGTATTAAAAAGCCATAAGATTTGGGGTATCAAGCCTCGGAACAAAGAACAACAATTTTTGATGGATGCTTTAATGGACCCGGCCGTTCAAATAGTTACAGTTATCGGCAAAGCCGGTAGCGGTAAGACGATCTGTGCGATCGCTGCAGGCCTTGAGCAGACCATAGATGAGACTACACAAGAATACACGCGCGTAATCGTCTCACGGCCCGTACAGCCCCTAGGAAAGGACATTGGCTTCCTGCCCGGAAGCCTGGAAGAGAAAATGACCCCATGGCTAATGCCAATCCAAGACAACTTGCAGTTTTTAATGGGAAATGATAAACTAACCCTTGACATTTACATGCAAAAGGGTACAATAGAGATAGAAGCATTGACTTATATTCGTGGTCGCTCAATCTCAAACGCTTTTATTATAATAGATGAAGCACAAAACTTGACAACTCACGAATTAAAGACTATAATAACAAGAGTGGGAGAAGGTACTAAAATTGTGTTGACCGGAGACGTAGAACAAATCGATAATGTTTATATCGATGCAACGTCCAACGGACTGACACATGCCGTTGAGAAGTTTAAACGCTTCGAGCTGGCTTCTCATATCACCCTGACTAAGGGCGAGAGATCAAAGGTTGCAACCTTCGCCGCAGAAAACTTATGAGACCAAAATGGATAATAAAAACCCTGATTTAGAGCGCTATATTGAGAGCACAAGCGGTCTACGAGACTTGGTAGTCAATTATATTGGCGACCGGCTTGCAGCACCAGAAGATGTGACAGTGGACATGGCAGTAGAAGTATTTGCGGCAGAATTCCCCGAATTCTTGATGGCCGTTGCAGAAGAAAACTTTTTGCGTGGCTATGAGCAAGCTCTTGTGGACGTGGAAAGCATCGAAATTCCATCTGAACCACCTCAATAATGGAATACTATATTTATAACATCCCCGTCTTTATCATCGACGAAGACTCCCCCGATCACGATATTATACCTGCATTCTGTGAGGAAGTAGAATCTTATCTATCACCCGCCTTTATGTCAAATATTGAGGTGGTATACGTGGGAAATTTCAAGCATTTAGGAAATCGAAATGCTGCTTTTAGCAATGGGGGAATATATATGCGCGCCGACGAGCCTACGAGCTTTGATCTGTTACAAAACTTTATCCATGAGGTAGCGCATTCACTCGAACCAGAATATGGTATGGAGCTATATTCTGACTCCCTCAAAGAAGAATTTTTAGGCAAGCGAGAACGCCTGCGACATCTGCTAGAGGAGGAAGGGTTTGAGATTAACCCGCTTCTGTATCAGTTTACCGAATACAGTCAGAAGTTTGATGAATTTCTGGCTTTTGAAGTGGGATACCCCACACTATTAACACTAACAATGGGCCTGTTTGCTTCTCCGTACGGCGCGACGTCGTTACAGGAGTATTTTGCTAACGGATTTGAGAAATATTTTCTAGAAAGCCCGCGACGACTGAGAGACACCAGTCCCATATTATATGACAAGATTGAAGAAATAATTGATGATAAACAAACGTGAACACATATCCTATTCAGAATTAAAAGATTGGGCGCAGTGCCCCCACTATCACAAAAAGGCATGGATTGAAAAAGTTGCCCCATTCGAGGGTAACGAATACACAGCCTTTGGGAGTGCGATTCATGATGTATGTGAGAAAAAGCTTCTAAAAGAAGATATTAATGAAGTAGAAGTATTTCAGCTTGGCTTTGCTAAAAGGCTGGAGGAACTCCTAGAAAAAAATATTGAGTTCAATGGATCCAATGTCCAACAAATGAAATCAGCCGGACCTGCAATTTTAGCTGAGGTGGATGACGCCTTGGAAGAATATTTTGGTGACTATGAAGTTTTTTCCTCTGAGGAGATGCTCTATGTCCCTATTGAAAATTTCAATATTAACTTTAAAGGGTTTGTTGACGCCGTAGTAAAAGTGGGTGACACGTATCACCTATTTGATTGGAAGACCTGTTCGTGGGGATGGAACTCCCGTAAAAAGGCGGAAAAGCTGGTTACATACCAGTTGACACTATATAAACATTTTTTCTGTCAGAAACATAATATCGACCCCGAGAGTGTGGAAACTCATTTTGCACTGCTAAAGAGAACAGCTAAAAAAGATCGTGTAGAAATATTTAGAGTAACCAGCGGCAAACAAAAAACTGAAAATGCTCTTAAACTTCTCTATCAAGCCATCTATAATATCACTAAAAGATTTAGCATCAAGAATAGGCTCAATTGTCACAAGCCGTATCCTTGCAAATTGCTTAATACTCCACACTGC
>Ga0255047_10002289_pt1 | contig 12767 bp, 13 predicted proteins | sample JV7_2_1_MG_FD_183640 | JGI IMG/M metagenome (GOLD analysis project Ga0255047, IMG submission 183640) | Seawater microbial communities from Jervis Inlet, British Columbia, Canada - JV7_2_1 | ecosystem: Environmental > Aquatic > Marine > Inlet | place: Canada: British Columbia | collected 2016-10-06
CGCCGACAAGAAACATCCCGGAGAATTTTCCCCCGTGGGACGCCCGAAACGGAATCTGATCGATTCGATTCTCGATCCGCCGGCGGATCGGAAGTCCGACGCCGATCTGCTGGCGTCGGATTCGTGGCGGCTCGCCGCCCGGCGGAAATCCGAGAAACGGGTCCGGGCGTTCGACCGTGCACGGAAGCGAACACGCCCGGCGGCTCCGCCGGCGGACGCCGCGTCCGTGATCGGGCTCATTCCAGGGTTCGATCCCGCGGTCGGCTCCGCCGGGTATCGGTTCGACGAGCTGCGAGCGAACCGGGCGATCGACTGGATCCAGGCTCATCTAACACACACGAAAGGGGAGCTCGCCCGGAACCCGGATCCGCTGATTCTGGAGCCGTGGGAACAGGCGATCGTCGGGAACGCGATCGGGTGGGTCCGGTCCGACGACGAGCGGATCCGCCGGTTCTCCCGCGTGTTTTTCGCGGTCCCCCGGAAGAACGGGAAAACGACCGTCGCCGCCGCGATCGTGAATCTATTCGGATTCGAGGACGACGAGCCGGGGGCGGAGCTCTATTCCGCGGCGGCGGATCGCGATCAGGCTCGGATCATCTATTCGATCGCGACGAAACAGATCGATCAGGATCTCGGGCTCGCCGCCCGGAGCCGGACGTTCCACAACTCGATTTCGTTCGACGACGGTCGGGCGGTTTACAAAGCGCTCTCCAGCGAATCGGGAACGAAACACGGGCTGAACCCACAGCTCGTCGTCGTGGACGAGTTGCACGCGCACAAGTCGCGCGAGCTGCTCGACGTGCTAATGACGGCGGTCGGAGCTCGACGGTCGCCGCAAATCTGGATCATCACGACGTCGGATTTTCAACGCGTCTCGATCTGTAATGAAATTTGGGACGCCGCGGTCCGGGCTCGCGACGCGACCGGCCCGGATTCTCCAGGGTGGGATCCGAATCTGCTGCCGGCGATATGGGAAGCGTCTCGCGATCTCGATTGGAAAGATCCGGAGACGTGGGCGATCGCGAACCCGAATCTCGGAAAGTCGATCCGGCTGGACTATCTCGACGAACAATGCCGGCGGGCGATCAATCAGCCCGAATACGAGAACACGTTCCGCCGGGCGCATCTGAACCAGCGAACCGAACAGGCGGAACGGATTATCTCTATGTCGCTGTGGGACGAAAGCCGGGCGGACCCGGACGATCTGTCCGACGGTCGCGATCTGTTCGCCGGTCTGGATCTGTCGTCGAATACGGATCTGTCCGCGCTCGCGATTCTCGATCCGGCGACGTGGTCGATCGAGCTCCGCGTCTGGATCCCGCGGGAGAACGCGGTCGAGCGGGAGAACCGGGACAAGGTTCCCTATCTGACGTGGGCTCGGCAGGGGTTCGTGAAACTGACGGACGGGAACGTGACGGATTTCGGCGTGATCCGCCGGGATATCGGCGAGCTCCGGGACCGGGGTTTCCAGCTCGTCGAGATCGGCGTCGATCCGTGGAATTCTCAGGAGCTCCAGAACAATCTCGACGCGGACGGGTTCGAGGTGGTCCCGTTCCATCAAAGTTTCCGGGATATGAACGAGCCGACGCGGAAGCTGTTCGCGTTGTACGCCGCGACGTCGCTCCGTCACGGGGCGAACCCGGTTCTGAGGTGGGCGGCGTCGAATCTCGCGATCGAGCGGGATTCCAACGAGAACGTCCGCCCGTCGAAAAAGAAATCGACGGAGCGGATCGATCCGGTCGTCGCGCTGATTATGGGGATCGGGCGGGCGATCGCTCAGCCGACGGACGACGCCGGCGGATACGACGGACACGGGCTCACGATAATATGATCGATCGGGGAATCTATGAATATCGTCGGCGCTCTGAAAACCCTGCTCCGCCGCTCGTTCGAGAATCCCGCGACGCCGCTATCTGATCCCGCGAATTGGCTCATCGATTCGATGGGCGGCGGCAGCTCGGCGGCGGGGATCCGCGTCGGCGTCGATACGGCGCTGACGGCGTCGCCGATATGGCGGGGCGTGACGATGATCGCTCGCGACGTCGCGAAGCTCCCGACGTTCGTCTACAAGCGAAATCCCGCCGGCAAGCTCGGCAAGGAAAAAGCGAAGCGGCATCCGGCCTATCGGCTGCTCCGGCATCAGGCGAACGACGAACAGACGGCGTTCGTTTTCAAATATGCGATCACGGCTCACGCGATTCTGTGGGGAAACGGTTACGGGTTCATCGATCGCGACCGGCAGCGGAAACCCGGCGCGCTCGTTCTGCTGGATCCCGCGCAGACGTCATATTTCAGGGCCGGCGGACGTCGCGAGATTTTCTATTCGACACGGCTCGACGACGAGGAAATCGTTCTCGAATCTGGCGACGTGTTCCATCTCCGCGGGCTCCCGTGGGACGGAATGGGCGGCGTCGGGCTGATCGGGAAAGCTCGCGAATCCGTCGGGCTCCATCTCGGAGCCCGTGAATTCGGCTCCCGGTTTTTCTCGAACGACGCGAGCCCCCGGTCCGTGATCGAAACCGACGCCCGGCTGTCGGCCAAAGCGAAAACGAATATCGCTGAATCGTGGGGCAAGATGCATCAGGGCGTCAGCCGTGCTCATCGGGTCGCGATTCTCGATCACGGAATGAAGCTGAAGCCGTTTTCGATGTCACCCGAGGACGCGCTGCTGATCGTGGGGCTCGAATGGACGGTCCGGGACATTGCGAATTTTCTCGGCGTTCCGCCCCACAAGCTCGGCGACACGACGAAAACATCGTTCGCGTCGCTCGAACAGGAAAATCAAGCGTATGTAGACGACGCGCTCGACGGGTGGCTCGTCGGGTTCGAAGCGGAATCGTGGGCGAAACTGCTCACGGCCCGGCAACAAGCCGCGGATTCTCATCTCGTCGAGTTTCTCCGATCGGCGCTGATCCGGGCGGACATTAAAGCCCGGTTCGCCGCTTATCAGATCGCGCTACAAAGCGGGATCATGAGCCCGGACGAGATCCGGGACCGGGAGAATCTGAACCCGGAGCCGGACGGGATCGGGGACGTGTTTTTCCGCCCGATGAACTTGCAGCTCGTCGGACCGGGCGCTCCAGACGAGCCGCCGGCGCTCCAGGCGGACGAGCCGCCGCCGCCGCCGGAGCCCGGCGGCGATCTGGACGGCGACGACGCGGAGCCCGGAGGCGACGTCTCCCGAGCTGAGGGGGGGCGGACCCCCGGGGGTCCGGCGGAGCGGGGTTCTATTCCGGGCGGCGGGACGCTCCCGGAGTTGGATCTGCTCGCGGACGCGATCCGCCGGGCGGTCCGGTTCGCCGGCTCGAATCTCAAAGCGACGACGAAGCGGACCGGGAAACCGATCTCGAACGAATGGACGCCGTGTCCGGCTCCCCGTGGCCGGATCGCGTCGATTCTACGGCCCGTGCTCGCCGTGTGCGGGCGTGGCGAGATCGCGGTCGATCGGGCCGTCGATCGGCTCGTCGCGTCGCTCGCCGCCCGTGTGGCCGGCATGGACGCCCGTGGGCTCGGAGCCGTTATCGATCAGCTCGCGGAGCGGCTCCCGGACGAGCTCGCCGGCGAGCTGCTGAATCTGGAGGATTGACGATGCCGCTCGGAAATGAACACGCTTGTCGAATTCGCCCGGATGCCGATTTCGAGCCCGGCTCACTGAAGCGGGTAGACGTGGACGTCGAAAAGGATCTCCCGGTCGGGATCGTGACGGGCCGGCTCCCCGGTGAAATGGGGGCTCCGATCTCCGAATTCCGATATCCGGCGAATCGCTGGAGCGAAGCCGCCGCGGCGTCCCATTGTCAATCGATGGGCGGGGCGTTCGAGATCGCGGGGATCGCCGCGGAGCCGGGCGACGCCGTCCAGGCGGACAGCTCCGTCGACGACGACGGCCCGACGTTCCCCGGGCCGGAGCCGAATCCGCGACCGCGTCACCCGGGCGATATAACGGGGAACGTGGAAGTCTCGAACGGAGACGTGAACCAGACGGCGAGCGCTCGCGGGGGCCGGCGGTTCCATGCCGGGACCGTCGAGCTGGAGGTTCGGTCCGACGGCGGTCCGCCGGCGATCTCCGGATATGCCGCCGTGTTTTACGACGGGACGCCGGCGACGGAGTTTCGGCTGTGGGACGATCTGATCGAGCGGATTCTGCCGGGAGCGTTCGATCGAATGATCCGCGAGAAACAGGACGTCGTCGCGCTGTCGAATCACGACAAGAACCGGGTTCTCGGGCGGCGGTCGAACGGGTCGCTGTCGCTGACGACGGATCGACGCGGGCTCCGCTATCGGCTGACGCCGCCGGCGGACACGACAGCCGTCCGGGACACGGTCGCGGATCTCCGGGCCGGAAACGTCACGGGCTCGTCGTTCTCGTTCGACGTGGGCAAGGGTGGCCGGAATTTCGTCGAGGACGAGAAACGCGGGGTCGAGGTCGTCGAGCTCGTCGATATCGAGCGGGTCGGCGACGTCGGGCCGGTGACGTTCCCGGCGTATTCCGCGACGACCGCGGAGCTCGACGCGATCCGGTCGGAGATCCGATCGGGCCGGCAGCTCCGGCAGCGCTTGACCGAATACGCTCGACGGGCGAAAATCGTATAGGACCGTCGGATCGTCACCGATCCCGACAGCCCCCACCCGAGCCGGTTCCAGACGTCGGAGCCCGGGCCGGCTCGATTTCGGAATCCCGACGGGGAGCCGCCGACGTGAAACCGTCCGCGAGCTCGTCCGGGCGCTCGAACCGTTCCGCGTAGTCCGGAACGCGAGCAGACGACGAAACCGGAAACGAAATTTCCGACGCGGTCCGTCCGTGTCGCTGGAGCTGATCCAATGTTGAAGAAACTACGCGAGAAAAAAGTCGAGCTCGCGACCGCGATCCGGCAGCTCGCCGAAACGGTGAACGGCGAGAACCGGGATTTCACAAGCGAAGAACGCGAACGGTGGGACAAAGTCAATTCGGAATATGACGCGACGAACGCGAAGATCGAAGCCGCGGGCCGGCTCGCCGTTCTCGACGGCGACGCGGTCCGGGACGATCACGTCGGCGTCGGAGCCGCGCGCGGCGTCCAGGCCGGCAGCTCGAACGACGCGGACGCGGGGTTCGGCGGCGTCCGGGATCGGAACGGGAACACGTCCGGGCGACGCCGGCGACAGAACCGGATCGATCCGGAGATCGAAAGCCGGGCGATTTCGGCATGGTGCGCGCATCAGCTCGGAATGTACGAAATCCCGGACGACGTCATGGAGGACGTTCGGGCGGCGGGGCTCCGTCTGGAGGCTCCGTTTTACGAAACGAAACTGCTCGAAACGCGGGAATTCCGGGAATTCCGAATGCAGTATTTTCGAGCTCAGTCCGTCGGGACGGATTCGGAAGGTGGATTTACGATCCCGGAAGGGTTCGTTAACGCGCTCGAACGGGCGCTGCTCGCGTTCGGCGGGATGATGCAAGTCTCCGACGTGATCCGGACGGCGACCGGGAACGATCTCCCGTGGCCCGAGTCGGACGACACGGGGAACACGGGCGAGCTGATCGCGGAGAACACGGCTCAGAACGAACAGGACGTCGTTTTCGCGGAAACCGTGCTCCAGGCGTTCAAGTATTCATCGAAGCTCGTCAAAGTCTCCGTCGAGCTGATCCAGGATTCCGCGTTCGATATCGCCGCGGTGCTCGGATCGATGCTCGGCGAGCGGATCGCCCGGATCCTGAATACGCATTTCACGACGGGCGACGGGACGGCGAAGCCGAACGGGATCGTCACGGCGTCGACGCTCGGCGTCACGGCGGCGGCGACGACCGCGGTCACGGGCGACGAGCTGATCGATCTGATTCATACGGTGGATCCCGCGTATCGGACGCCGGGGGCCGGGTTCATGATGAACGACACGGTCGTCTCCGCGATCCGGAAGCTCAAAGACGGAAATTCCGCGTATCTGTGGCAACCGTCGATTCAGCTCGGGACGCCCGACCGTCTGCTCGGGTGGCCGATCTCGATCAATCAGGATATGCCGGCAATGACGGCGGCGCTTAAGCCGATCCTGTTCGGGCAGTTTCGGAAATACAAGATTCGGATGGTCGCCGGGCTCCGTGTCCGCCGGCTCGTCGAGCGGTTCGCGGACGCGGATCAGGAAGGGTTCGTATCGTTTCAACGGGCGGACGGCGATCTGCTCGACGCCGGCACGAATCCGGTTAAGCATCTGATCACCGCGGCGGTCTGAAGCCGTTCGCGGTTGACAATTTGGAGGTTCATCCGATGCGTGTTCGTATGCTTTGCGGGCAAGCCGGCCCGGTGATCAATCGTGTGCCGGGCAAGGTTTACGAAATCGAGGACGGCGAAGCGGAGCGGCTGATCGCCGCGGGAGCCGCCGAGCTGCCGAACGCCGGCGAGCCGACGGGCGATCCGCCCCCAGTAAAACGGGGGCGGGGCCGTCCGCGTAAAACGGCGATCGATCAGCCGTCCGAAACCGCGGAGCTCGCGGAACCGGATTTCTAATCTATGCCGCTGTCGCTCGTCCAAACCGTCGCGCCGACCGTCGAGCCCGTGACGACGGCTCAAATGAAACGATGGCTCCGGATCGAGACGTCGGACGAGAACGACGACGTCGATCTGGCGATCGCCGCCGCCCGGCTCGCGGTCGAGGCATGGACGAACCGTTCGCTCGTCTCCGCGACGTTCACGCTGAAGCTCGACGCGTTCCCGCCGGCTCGCCGGCCCGACGTCGTCGATCCCCGGAATCCCACGATCTCCGTCGTCTCCAGGGCGGAGATCCTGATCCCGGTTTCTCCGCTCGTCTCCGCGACGATCGCGTATCTCCGCGAATCGGACGGGAATTCGACGGCGCTCGGAACGTCGATCTATGACGTCGAAACCGATTCTCTCCCCGGTCGGATTCTGCTCGCGTTCGATCAGACGTGGCCGGCGATCCGCCGGACACGTCACGCCGTCACGGTGACGTTCGTCGCCGGATATGGAACGTCGGCGGACGACGTCCCGGAGAACGCCCGGCTCGCGGTCCAAATGCTCGCCGCGGATCTGTTCGAGCATCGGACAGCACAGACGGAGATCCGGATCGATCAGAATCGCGTCGTCGCGGATCTGCTCGCGGATATCGTCGTCCCGGAGGTTTTCTGAAATGGAACCCGGACGGCTCCGGCATCGGCTGAAGCTCCAGCGACGCGGGCCGGATCTCCGCGACACGGAAGGATCGATCGTCCCGAATTGGCTCGACGAGGGTTATCGATGGGTGGAGCTGGAGCAGCTCACGGAACGCGAGATTTTCTATTCCGATCAGATCGCTTCGCCGGCGACGCATCGGATCACGATCCGGTTCGAGAACGGGATCGATTCGACGGTCCGGTTCGTCGTCGATAACGCGGACGATCCGTCGCTCGGAGCCGACGTCCGGATCCTGAACGTCGTCGGACAGCCGAAACGGGATTTCCGGGCCGGCGTGTTAACGGTCGCCGTGTCGGAGCTGGCGGCGTGAGCGCGGTCCGAATGAAAATCTCCGGCGACCGGGAGCTGGCTCGGGCGCTCGACGTGCTCGGCGACAAAGCGAATCAGATCGTCAAGCCGGCGGTTAACGCCGGGCTGACGCCGATCAACAAAGCGGCGAAACGGAACGTCCCGACCGATATGGGTCTGCTGAAGCGGTCGATCGGGAAGCTCGTCAAAGTCTATAAGCGGTCGGGCGTGATCTATGGAGCCGTCGGAGCCCGGACGTCTCCCCAATTCAGCGCTCCCGACGCCGCCCAGGGCCGGGTTCGGATCCCGAAAAATTACGCTCATCTCGTCGAGCTCGGAACGATCGATCAGCCGGCCCGACCGTTTCTCCGCCCGGCGCTCGACGCGAACCGGACGACGGCGTTCGGGATCGTGAAAACGAAAACGATCCAGGGGATCGAGCGGCGAGCAGCTCGCGAGGGGCGGAAACGGTGACGGCGTTCGACGAATCGCTGTTTCAAGAGCTGACGACGATCGGGATCTCCGCGTTCGCTGACGTCGTCACGTTCCCCGTCGGCGAGCTCCCCGCGACGCCGCCGCCGCGTTATCTGACGTTCGAGGAAGTGAGCTCCCGTCATCCGGTCCATCTCGACGGCGGGTCCGGGGTCGCTGAATATCGGTTTCAGCTCAACGCGTGGGCGGTCAAGTATTCGGATTGTCGGGCGATCCGGGAGAAAATCCGCGAGCGGTTTAACGGTCTGAACCGGGCGGATATCGGGGCGGCGACGCTGACGCGTCTCCGGGCGTGTCGGATCGATTCGACCGGACACGATTTCAGCTCCCCGATCGACGGCTCGAAATCGGGCCGGCATCGGATCCGGATCGATATACTGTTCTGGCTGACGGAAACCGTGACGCCCGTTTAAGGGGATCTCGAAATGGCCGTTCAACCCGACGTCGGGACCGGGGCGACAGTAACGTTCACCGGGTTAACGCTGAATCTGCTCGGGATTAATCACAACGATATTTCCCGTCCCAAAGTCGCGACGTCCCATCTCGGCACGACGGGCGGACGGACGTTCATTCCGACGGACACCTACGAACCCGGCGAGCTGGAGCTGGAGGTTCAATTCGACGGGAAAGAGCCGCTCGCGAATAAACCGCCGTGGGAAGCGGTCGCGGGAACGCTCGATCTCGAATTCGCCATTTTCACGGGCACGAACACGACGAAAGCGAAGCTCACGGGCTCCGCGTTCTGTACGGGTTTTTCCTATAACGTGCCATTCGACGAGCTCATGACGGGGACCGTGACGTTCGCGTTCTCCGGCTCGATCACGTTCTCCGATGAAGCCGTCTAAGTTGCGGATCCTGATCGCTCCATTCCAGGACGGCGAGATCGGGCCGGCTCACGTCGCGGTCGAGATGGACGATCCCGCCGCGTGTGATCTGATCTGTCGCGGACGAGCCTATCGGGTTCAGCCGGAATGGAAGCCGAACAAGTTAACGGGCGTTCTGGAGCCGGTGAATCATGACGACGAAAGCGGAGCTGTTCGAGCTCGCGGGATCTCTACGGTCCGAAATCCTGAGCCTAAGCGTCGGAGATCCGCCGCGTCCGGTGACGCTGACGATTCGTGAATTGTCCGCGGACGACCGGATGAATTACGTTCAACGGATCAGTCCGGGCGACGATCGCCCGGTCGATCTCCGGCTCGCTCAGAATCTCATTTTCCATCTATCCGTCGTGGACGGCGGCGGCGAGCTGCTGACGTCGATCGGGGATCTCGATCAGATCGGGCGGCTCCCGTCGATGCTCGTCGACGCGGTCGCCGCCGCCGCCCGTGATCTGAACGGGCTGTCCGGGGACGCCGCGGAGGAAACCCGGGGAAACTGACGCGCGACGGCTCGGAGCTCTATTTCGCTCTTAAGCTGTCGCTGGAGATGGGGATCCCGGTCCGCGAGATGCTCCGCCGAATGAGCTCGACGGAGTTTCTCCAGTATCAAATTCTCTACACGATCGATCCGTGGGGCTCAGCTCGAGGTGATCTCCAGGCGGGCGTCGTCGCGTCCACGATCGCGAACACGGTCCCCCGGAAAAAGGGGTCCGCGGGGCGTCGCTGGAAGCCGGCGGATTTCGTTCTCGAATTTTTCCGCCGGCGTCGCCGCCGCCAAAGCGTCGCGGATATGGCCGCTATGATGCGATCATTCGCGGAGAAACACGGGACCGTTAAATAACTATGGCCGCTGTCGGAAAGATCGTCGCGGTTCTCACGGCCCGGACGGGCGGGTTCGTCAAGGGTATTAACCGGGCAGCGAACCGGAGCCGGCGGTTCGGGAAAGCGATCTCCGGCGTCGCGAAACGGGTCGCGAAATTGGGGATCGGGCTCGCCGCGGTCGCTGCCGGGGCGCTCGTTCTCGTCGTTAAGTCTCAGCTCAAGGCGATCGATTCGCTCGCGAAGCTGTCCCGGAATCTCGGCGTGTCCGTCGAACAGCTCCAGGCGTTCAAGCTCGCCGCGGCGATCGCCGGCGTCTCCGGGGAAGTGTTCGACAAAGCGCTGAAGCGGCTCGTTAAATCGACCGGGGATCTCGAAGCCGGACTATCGACACAGGTCCGGGCGTTCGAGCGGCTCGGGCTGTCGATCGAGGACGTCCGCGGGCTCCGCCCGGACGAGGTTATGAAGAAAATCGCCGACGCCGTCCGGGACGTCGGCGTCACGGTCAACACGACCGCGGCGATCATGGACATTTTCGGAGCTCGGATCGGGGCGGATCTCGTCGAGTTTCTCCGGCGGGGATCCGAGGGGCTGACGCAATTCGAAGCGGACGCGAAAGCGCTCGGGCTCACGATCTCCGGGATCGACGCCGCCCAAGTGGAAGCCGCGAACGACGCAATGACACGGCTCCGGGCCGTGATCTCCGGCGTCGCTCAGAAAATCACGGTCGAGCTCGCTCCGTTCATCACGGCGGCGGTTAACGAGCTGATCGAGATGGGGAACGTCGGCGAAGCGATCGGGCCGGCGATCGAGGGGGCGCTGGAGACGGCGTCGAAAGTGTTATCCGTCGGAGCCCGGTTCGTCCAGGCGTGGGTCGTCGCGTGGAAAGCGGCGGAGCTGGCGATAAAGCGGGTGCAGCTCGCGCTCGTCAACGCGTTCGTCCAGGTGGAGATTTTCCGCGGTGCGGATCTGACGGTCGGGCCGGCACGGGCGGCAATCGAAACTATGCTCAAGCTGGAGGGGCGGGTTAAGACGCTAAAACGCGAGCTCAACGACGGGTGGGACGATCTCGGCGTCGATTCGTGGGCTGAAGGGATCGAGGATCTGTTCGAGCGGATCCGCGACGGGGCGGACGAAGCCCGACGCGAAGCGGAGCGGCTCCGACGCGAGACGGATTTCCCCGGTGGGCTCGGCGAGCCGCCGCCGGCTCCCACCGCTCCGCCGCCGGCGACGGCGACGGCGGCGGCGGAGATCGCGAAAGCGATCGCGGACGAGCCGGTTCGCGAGCCGCGGACCGGGGATTTCGCTCAAGTCCGATTGAGCCGCGTCGCGCTCAACGGGGCCGGCGGCGACCGCGGCGACGATAAGACGAACGAGCTGCTGACGGAATCGAATCGCCGGCTCCAGGAAATGCTAAACGAGCTCCGGAACCCGAATCCCGTTCTGATCCGCTGGAGCTGATCCGATGCCGATTTCGTCGATCTCGGAAATTGACATTATCGAGGGCGTGTTCGCTCGCGAGACGGGCGGTCGCGTGACGGAGCTCCATCGGCTCGGGCGGTTCCGGGTGACGCCCGGAGACGGGACGTTCAACGAGGATCAGGTCGTTTTCGAGATGCTCCAGGACGTCGGGACGTTCCCGATCCCCGGAGCTCCCCATCCGCACGACGCCGCGCTCGTTCTGACGGATCGTGAGGTTCGGGCGCTCGACACGAATACGCTGACGTGTCTCTATGTCTACAAGCGACCGGATTCGGGTGGGTTCCCGCCGCCGCCGGCGAATTCGTTCGTGATCTCCGGTTCCGCCGGCGTCGAGCAGATCGAAACCGCGCTCGATCGGCAGTTGAATCAGATCACGGTCGCGGACGCCGGCGGGCTCGTCCAGGGCGGACGGATAACGCCGCTCGAAGCTCGATCCGAAATCAGTCTCCGCCAGAACGCGCTATCGTCGGATCCGTTCTCGTTCTCGGAGACGTGGACGAACACGGTTAACACGGGCTCGTTTTTCTACGACACGAACGCGACCGCGCGGACGTGGCTGTTCGCTCGCGTCGGGTTCACGCTCATCGAGCCGTTCTCTCTCCCGTTTCCGACGTGGGAATTCAATTTCGAGCTCCGCAAGAATCCGGACAAGTGGGATCCGCAAGTGATTTTCCGCGATCCGGAAACCGGGGAGCCGCCGGACGGGCTCGTCGCCGGCGTCGGCTATAAAACGATCCAATGGCATTCCGCGCTGAATTTCGCGACCCTATTCGGATGATCCAATGGCTGACGATCTGAAGCTCCGCGAGGTCATCGATCGGGGTCGCGTTTTCAGCGGCTCGAAACTGCTCGCCGGGCTCGAAATTGCAGCTCGGTCCGCTCCCGCCGGCGGGGCCGGCACGATCACGAAACAGACGTCCATCGGGTCCGTCGTCCAGGCGGTCGGGAAAGCGGGGATCCCGCCGCGTCCGATATGGGCGATCCTGAAATCGACGACGCCGGCGGCGATCCCGGACGCCCGTTATCAGGACGGATCCGGGAACCCGACCGCGTGGCGGTACGGGTGGGACGAAGCGATCGAAGCGGGGAACGAATTCATTCTGAAGCCCGGCGGACGGTCGAACGGGCTCCCCGGGTTTTTCAAATGCCGGAATCTCGCGGAGCTCGGAAACAACGGAGACATCGTCCGATACGGGGTGGATCTCGCGTCGCCGGCTCCGGCGTCGTCGCTGCTGATCCAGCCGATCGCCGGCGGCTCGATCGTGACGCTCGATCCGCGTCGAGCTCCGAACGGTCAGCTCGAATTGTATTTCACGGCGACGAACGAGATTCTCCCGATCTGCTGACGCTATGCCGCTGTTGAACCGTGCGAAATGCTGCGACGCTCCGCCCGGGGCCGGCTGTTGTCATTCGGGCGGGACGATCTGCGAGCCGGGGCTGACGACGGCTCAATGCAACGCGCTCGGCGGGATCCCGGTGACGAGCTGTCTCGATTGTGTGGAGGATCCGGAAATTTGTCCGCGGTCCGGGGACGACGTGTTCGCGTGTCCGCCGCCCAATAATCTGAATTGCTGCGAAACGGGTCCGAACGAATGTCCGCCGGGACAGCCGGGCGGGATTTTCGCGTCGTGTCAATTCACCGGGA
>Ga0255047_10002290_pt1 | contig 12764 bp, 12 predicted proteins | sample JV7_2_1_MG_FD_183640 | JGI IMG/M metagenome (GOLD analysis project Ga0255047, IMG submission 183640) | Seawater microbial communities from Jervis Inlet, British Columbia, Canada - JV7_2_1 | ecosystem: Environmental > Aquatic > Marine > Inlet | place: Canada: British Columbia | collected 2016-10-06
TGTCCTTTAGTTTTTCCCGTGTTTCATCATCGGGTTTCATCGGTGTGCGATGGGCATCGATTCTAGTTGTCGCGATCCAACTAAGATAACATAAGCAACCTGGACCAGCCCCGCCCCGGGCCTGGTAATTACTGTAACGCCAGCATACAGGTAAATCCAGAGTACAAGTATACTGTCCCGAGAGAAGATCATGACCCGTGTTGCCAGTTTTGAAATTAATTTCACCCGGTATCTTGATGCCAATGGAGACGTCATCGGAAAAATGCCGGAGTTCGCCCGTGACCCTGCGGACCTCATTCCATTGTACCGGGACATGGTGCTCACGCGTCTATTCGACAACCAGGCCGTCAACCTGCAGAGAACGGGAAGGCTGGGCACCTACGCCTCATCCGAAGGGCAGGAGGCTTCAATTGCCGGCATCGGCCGGGCAATGCGCTGTGAAGATGTGCTGTTTCCGACCTACCGGGAGCACGGTATCTACCTGGCACGTGGTGTGACCATGACCGAGATGCTGTTGTATTGGGGCGGCAACGAAAGCGGCATGAACTTCGCGAACGTCAAGGATGACTTTCCGGTATCCATCCCCATCGCCACCCAGGTCACGCACGCAGCCGGTGCAGCCTACGCGTTCCTGTATCGCAAGCAGGCGCGCGTCGCGGTCCCGGTTTGCGGCGACGGAGCAACCTCGAAGGGGGATTTTTATGAGGGGCTCAACGCATCCGGTGTGTGGAACCTGCCCTGCGTATTTGCCGTTATCAACAATCAGTGGGCGATCTCCCTGCCCCGTTCCAGGCAAAGTGCCTGTGAAACCTTGGCGCAGAAGGCAATAGCGGCCGGCATACGCGGGGAACAGGTCGACGGGAATGACGTGATCGCCGTTTACGATCGGTTCTTAGCGGCCCTGGACCAGGCGCGCAGTGGCGGTGGTCCCACACTGATCGAACTTTTGACTTATCGTATGCGCGACCATACTACCGCTGACGATGCCAGCCGATACCGTAGTGATGATGAGGTGGTTCGGCAACGCGCGCTCGATCCCATCAAGCGCCTGAAGACCTACCTGATCGGGCAGGGCGCCTGGGACGACAGGCAAGACGAGGCTCTTCACACCGGGTTCCAGGCAGAGGTGGACGCTTCGGTGAAGGAGTACCTCGACACCCCGGCCCGTGCCCCGCATACTATTTTCGACTGTTTGTATGAGACCTTGCCCAGGGCTTATGTTGGGCAAATGGATACCCTACGCGTGCGGGATGAGGCAGGTGATGGCTGAGTTGACCTTGCTCGACGCCGTAAACCAGGCATTGGCTCATGCACTGGCGGCTGATGAGAATGTGGTCCTGCTGGGTGAAGATATCGGTGTCAACGGCGGCGTGTTCAGGGCCACCGACGGCCTGCAGGACCGCTTCGGCGTGGACCGGGTAATCGACACACCGCTGGCGGAGTCATTGATTGCCGGCATGTCCATTGGCATGGCGGCGCAGGGGTTGCGCCCGGTGGCTGAGATTCAGTTCATGGGGTTCATCTATCCCGCTATGGATCAGATTCTCAATCACGCGTCACGCCTGCGTACACGCACCCGCGGAAGACTCAGCTGTCCCCTGGTGATGCGGGCGCCATTCGGCGGCGGTATTCATGCGCCGGAACATCACTCCGAGAGCACCGAATCCATGTTCGCGCACATTCCGGGGTTGCGGGTTGTCATACCCTCCTCGCCCGCCCGGGCATACGGCTTGTTGCTGGCTTCCATACGCGATCCCGATCCGGTGATATTCCTGGAACCCAAGCGCGTGTACCGAATGCTCAAACAGGAGGTTACAGACAACGGGGAAGCGCTGCCACTGGATGTGTGTTTCACCGTGCGACAGGGTGGTGATATTACTGTCGTGTCCTGGGGTGCCATGATGCATGAAGTGATGTTGGCAGCGGAGCAGATGGAGGGCGAAGGGGTCGACTGCGAGATCATTGACGTGGCGAGCATCAAGCCCCTGGATATGGAGACTATCCTGGAATCAGTAGGGCGCACGGGCCGTTGCGTCATCGTGCACGAGGCAGCTCGCACGGCAGGGTTCGGTGCGGAAATTGCCGCCAACCTGGCGGAGCGCGGACTGATGAGCCTGTTTGCACCCGTCGCCCGCGTTACCGGCTACGATACCGTTATGCCGCTGCACCAACTGGAACAGGTTTATATGCCGAGCCCGGAAACCATCTGTGCAGCAATCAGAAAGACCATGGCGTACGCCTGATGTCAATCGTGGTTTTCAATCTGCCCGACCTTGGCGAGGGTCTGCCCGATGCTGAAATCGTCGAGTGGCACGCCGGCGTTGGTGACCGGGTAAAACAAGGTGATTTACTGGTGTCGGTGGAGACCGACAAGGCGGTGGTCGAGGTCCCCAGCCCATACAGCGGTATCCTGGTGAAATCATACGGCAGGGCGGGAGAGGTTTTGAATGTTGGCCAGCCACTCGCGGAGTTCGACGCCGAAACGGCAGATAAGCCGGAAGATGCCGGCACGGTTGTCGGCAAGGTTGAAACCACCAGTACCACGGTCCGGGAATCGGCGGCAGCGACCGGCAGGGATGCGGCGGATGTCAAGGCGACGCCTGCGGTGCGTGCTCTGGCCAAACGCATGAATGTCGATTTGTCACTGGCGAAACCCAGCGGTCCGGACGGTGTGACCACCGCGGACGATGTCAAGAGGGTGGCCAATGTGCTCGAAGGACTGGGACCGATAGAAGCCCTGCACGGGGTCCGCCGAACCATGGCGCGAACCATGGCGCAGGCCCACGACCAGGTGGTTCCGGTCACTATTCATGATGACGCCGACGTGGAGCACTGGCCGGCGGGCGACGACATCAGCCTGCGGCTGATCCGCGCTATCGTTGCAGGCTGCAGGGCAGAGCCCGGCTTGAACGCCTGGTACGACAATCAGACCGTCGGCCGCAGGATTCTTGCAAACATTGATCTTGGCGTTGCCATGGATACCGGGGACGGCCTGTTCGTACCGGTGTTGAAGGGCGCTGGCGAGCGTACGCCCGGAGAGCTGCGCGGCCGGCTCGAAGAACTAAAAGCCGGCGTCAAATCGAGAGAAATCCTGCCGGAAGCCATGCGCGGTGCTACCTTTACGCTGACAAACTTCGGCACGCTCGCCGGTAAATATGCCACACCCATCGTTATGCCGCCGTCAGTTGCCATTCTGGGCGCAGGATCGCTGCGCGACGCCGTAGTGCCTGACCATGGAGTTCCCGCGGTGCACAAAATTATACCGCTGTCGCTGACCTTCGATCACCGTTGTATCACCGGCGGCGAGGCAGCACGCTTTCTGCAGGCGGTCATCGACGACCTGCAAAAATAAGGTATAGATCGCGATTAACTGAATTCGATTATCATGTCAAAACTTAACATTATGGCGTCGCGCCACTCGGCTTTTTACAGTCCGCTGATTGCCTGCGTTTCGGGCGGATATCTGAAGGAAGAGGGACTGGAACCGGAGTACACCGTGGCGACCCCGGGGCGTACCGTCCCTGAAGGACTCCTGGACGGGAGCGTCGACGTCGGGCAGTTGGCGGTGTCGGCAAGCTGGGGGCTACTGGAACAGGGCATCCAGCCACATTTTATGCACTTTGCGCAGATCAATGCGCGCGATGGTTTCTTTCTGACGGCACGCAACGCGGAAGGAGAATTCGACTGGCAGGACCTGGTTGGGCGGCGGGTTCTAGTCGATCACCTGGGCCAGCCGATGGCAATGTTCAGATTCGCGGCAGCAAAAGCAGGACTGGATACAGGGGAAATGGACATCGTCGACTGCGGAGAGCCTGACCAGATGGACGCCGCCTTTCGGGATGGGACCGGTGACTACATTCACCAGCAGGGCGGCGCACCGCAACAACTGCAAAAGGAGGGGCTGGGCAAGGTAGTCTGCGCCCTGGGGGACGTGTCGGGACAGCTGGCGTTCAGCAGCTTGTCAGCTACACCAGAATGGATCGCGAGCGATGTGGCCAGGGCCTTTATGCATGGCTATGATAAAGCCAGAAGGTACGTAATCGAAGCGTCTGCTGGCGAAATTGCGGCAATGGAGCAATCATATTTTCCGGGGATCGACCTGGACGTGCTCGCCGCCACCATCGAAAGATATAAAGCATTGGGTTGCTGGACCGCACACGCAAATATTACCAAGGAAAGCTACCATGCGGCACTTATCGTATTTCAGACCAGTGGCGGCATCCGTCAAGACCATCCCTATGATCGGGTTGTCGTGGCGCCGCCTGGAGACTGAGCGAAAGCAGCGCTCCGATCACAACCACCCCAGGAATTTCCCGAGTTCTCCATACGATCCGGAACTTGTCACTGGGTATTGGTGTTATATTGGTCGCCGGATATTCATAAGGCTATGGTGATGATTGTAGAACAGATCTGGACCGGAAACAGTTGGCGCAATTTCAATTACCTCATCGTCTGCCGTGATACCGGGGAAGCCCTGGCGGTAGATCCATTGGATTATGAAAAGTGCCTGAGGGTTGCGAAAGAGAAAGGCTGGGAAATTACGCAAATTGTCAATACCCACGAACACCACGACCACATCGGTGGCAATGCACCGATGATAAAGGCCACCGGAGCAAAACTACTGGCCCATCAAAATGCCCGTAACACCATCCCGGGTATCGACGTCGGACTGAAGCCAGGCGACATCGTCAAAGTCGGGCACACGGTGGAACTGGAGGCCCTGGATACACCCGGACACACCATGACTCACGTTTGCCTGCTGTCCCACACCGAAGAACCATCTCTATTCAGCGGCGACACATTGTTCAACGCCGGTGCCGGCAACTGCCACGGAGGAGGACACCCGGAACAACTGTATGACACTTTTCATGAACAGCTTGACCAGTTGCCGGATAATACCTGGATCTACCCGGGGCACGATTACATTATTAACAACCTGGAGTTTACCCTTGATCGGGAGCCAGACAATCCCGAGGCTCAGGGGTTGCTGGAACAGGTCCGGAAACAGGACCCGGACCGGGCGCTGGTAACCAATCTGGTTTTAGAGAAACGGGTAAACACCTTTTTCAGACTACGCAATCCGACTGTAATTCGAAAATTACGGGAGCGGTTTCCCGACCTTGCGGAAGATCCTGATCCCAGGAGTGTATTTCTGAAACTCAGGGAATTACGTAACAGCTGGTAATCATCTGGGGTCAGACTCCAGGTGCAGCGGGTTTATTACACTTTTTTAATATCAGGGGCGCTTAGTCGCTGGGTGCTTTAGCTGTAAAATAGCCCGCCGATTTTCAACGGTATCTCAACCCCATGAGTCAGCAGCAATCCGTTCTTGAGCTAAAAGCGCACGTATCCCGGCACATACTGGGTCAGCCGGTCCTGGTCGATCGTTTGCTCATCGCATTGTTGGCCGATGGCCACCTGCTGGTAGAAGGAGCGCCGGGTCTGGCCAAAACCAGAGCGATAAAGGTTTTGAGCGAGGGTGTCGAAGGTGACTTCCACAGGGTTCAATTTACGCCGGATTTGTTGCCTGCGGATCTGACCGGCACCGACATCTTCAGGCCGGAGGACGGCAGTTTCGTTTTTCAGCCGGGTCCTTTGTTTCACAATCTGGTCCTTGCCGACGAAATCAATCGGGCTCCGGCCAAGGTGCAGTCAGCTTTGCTGGAAGCCATGGCGGAACGCCAGATAACGGTGGGCAAGCAGACCCACATTTTGCCACAACTGTTCATGGTGATGGCCACGCAAAATCCGATAGAGCAGGAGGGGACATACCCACTACCGGAGGCACAACTCGATCGATTTCTGCTGTACGTGAAAATTGGTTATCCGGATAGTGGTACCGAGTCGCAGATCCTCCATCTGGCGCGAGCCGAGGCCATTGCGCAATCCCAGGCTGAGAACCCATCCGCAGAATTTCTCAGTCAACTGGACTTGTTTACGGCCCGGCAGGAAATCCTTGGGATGTATATGACCGAGCCGCTGGAGCAGTATCTGCTTCAGCTGGTTTTGGCGACGCGCAATCCCGGGCCTTATTCACTGAAGCTGGCGAACTGGGTCCAGTACGGCGCAAGCCCACGCGCCACCATTGCACTGGACCGGTGCGCCAAGGCGCATGCTTGGCTGGTGGGCCGCGACTACGTGACTCCGGAAGATGTTCAGAGCATCGCCTTCGATGTATTGAGGCACCGCGTGTTACTCAACTATGAAGCCGAGGCTGAAGGGGTTACGTCTGATGATTTCATTCGCGAGTTGATCCAAGTGATCGCCGTACCGTGAACGATCCGGTATCCGTATCCACGGCCAGTCTCATAAAGCTACGGCAGGCAGGCGAGACCATAGCCCAGTCTTTTGCCCGCATCAAGGCAAGGCAGGCGGGCACTTACCTTTCCCGGCACAAGGGCCGCGGCATGGAGTTCGAAGAGCACCGCCTATACCAGCCCGGAGACGACGTGCGCAACATAGACTGGCGGGTTACCGCACGTACGGGGAGTGCACACACGAAGATCTTCAGGGAGGAAAGGGAGCGGCCGGTATTGTTCTGCGTCGACTTCAGGCAGCCGATGTTCTTTGCAACGCGCGGTGTTTTCAAGTCGGTCATGGCGGCCAGGGCTGCGGCGGTGCTGGCGTGGAGCAGCGCACACCACGGGGACCGCACAGGCGGTCTTATTTTTTCAGAGTCCCGGCATCAGGAACTGCGACCGCAACGTGGTAGCACCGCGGTGCTAAAGCTAATCCAGGTGCTGGTGCAGGCCGCGGCAATCGATCGTACCGCGGGTCCGGTATTGACGATGGATCAGCCCCTGGCGAGACTGCGTCGCGTAGCACGGCCCGGCAGTCAGGTTTATATCATCAGCGATTTTCGCGGATGGAACGAGCTGGCCAAATCCCATCTGATCCAGATCGCCAGGCACAACAGCGTGTGGTTGTTGTTTATCGTGGATCCGGTGGAGATCGCATTGCCTCCGGACGGAATCTATAAGATTACTGACGGCACCCGGGAATCCTTTGTCAATACGCGCGGACAAACCGTTAAGGAGAATTATTCCACACAGTTCCGCAACCGGCATGATCAGCTTGAGAAGCTGTGCAGGAAACACGGCATGTCATTGATATTTCTCACCACACAAAGTGATCTGATGGAAGTGCTGCGTAATGAGCTTGCCGCCCGAAGAGCGGCTTAGCCCGGATATGGATCTCCCGGTAATGAGACAAGCAGTCTGCTTCGCTGCGGCATGAACGACCTGGAACAACTTCCACTCAAGGACATTCACCTGCCGGACCCGGTGTCCTGGTGGCCGCTGGCGGCAGGCTGGTGGCTGGTGGTTTTGATCTGCATAGTGACGGCCGGTGGAATTTGTTGGTGGCTCAGGACGAATGCACCGAAGCGCCGGATCCGTAAACTTCGGGATCTTGCCCGGAGCGAGTTGACCCGGCTGGAGGCCGAGTACGCGGTCAGCAACGATACTTGCAAATTGTTGCAGGACGTCTCCATCCTTATTCGCCGGATGGCTCTGAGCATATCCCCGCGCAGGCAGGTGGCCGGACTGTGCGGGCAGGAATGGGCACACTGGCTGCAACGCCACGGTCTTGATGAGCGTTCGTTGGAGCTGTTGTTAAAGGGGCCATACACCAGGGTGGTCACATCCGACGTGTTGACGTTGACCCGGCAATGCCGGCAATGGCTGCGCCATATCGAACCCGTGGACATCGCACCGTGATTCGTTTCCAGTGGGTGTGGGTATTCCTGGTTTTGCCTTTACCTCTGCTTACCCGTTACCTGCTGTCGCCGGAAACGGGCGATCGCGACGCTGCATTACGCACGCCCTTCATGGAAGATTTTGCTGACTTAGCAGATGCACGGCCGGCACAGCTCAATTCACGGTGGTCAGTGCTGGTTGCCGCCATGGCATGGTTGCTTCTGGTGACGGCGGCAGCGAGGCCGCAGTGGGTCGGAGAACCGATCGAGTTACCGGCAAGTGGCCGTGACCTGATGCTGGCGGTAGATTTGTCGGGATCCATGGACGCGAAGGATTTTGTGCTGAATGGCCGCGCCGTTGACAGGCTCACCGCGACCAAGGCCGTTGCGGGGGAGTTTATACAGCGCCGGGAGGGCGATCGCCTGGGCCTGATTTTGTTTGGCGAGAATGCCTATTTGCAAACACCACTCACGTTCGACCGTAAAACCGTGCACACACTACTCGATGAGTCCGTGATTGGTCTGGCGGGCAAGAAAACCGCGATCGGAGATGCCATCGGCCTTGCAGTAAAACGTCTGCGCGAAAACGCCAGTGAATCTCGAGTTTTAATTTTGCTCACGGACGGTGCCAACACGGCCGGCGAAATCAGTCCTGCCCGGGCAGCCGAACTCGCCGCCCGGGCGGAATTGAAGATCTACGCTATCGGGGTGGGAGCCGACGAGATGGTTGTACAATCACTGTTTGGGCAGCGCCGGGTGAACCCCTCGCAGGATCTGGATGAAGATACGCTGCGTGACGTCGCGCAAAAGACAGGAGGACGATATTTTCGCGCCCGCAACACCGAGGAACTCGAGCAAATATACCAGCTGCTGGATGAACTGGAACCCGTTGAGGTCGAGTCACTGAGTTTTCGACCGACCGTGGGATTGTTTTATTGGCCCCTGACCATCGCGTTGTTGCTCGCCATAGCGCTAATCATTGCCAGGCGAATATCAGGCACATGATGGGCGGGTTCCATTTCCTCAGGCCAGAGTGGCTGGCCGCACTGCTCCCCCTGCTTCTTCTGCTGGTGTGGTTGCACAAAAGCAAAAAATCACAAGGAGTGTGGCAGGCAGTCTGCGATGCCTCCCTGATTCCTTATGTTTTGGCGCAGGGCTCGATGGCCAGGCGAACGCGCAATCTGGTGGTTCTGGGAACCTCCGGCGCCCTGGCCATCCTGGCACTGGCTGGGCCCGTCTGGCAGGAGCTTCCGCAGCCGGTATTCAGGCAGCAGTCTGCACTGGTGGTCATGCTGGACCTGTCCAAATCGATGGATGCTGGTGACCTGAAGCCGAGCCGCCTGGAGCGGGCGCGCCTGAAGCTCATGGACCTGTTGCGGCGCCGTGTCGAGGGACAGACGGCGCTGATCGCTTATGCTGGTGATGCCTTCACGGTAACGCCCCTGACGGATGACACCGACACCATTATCGCTTTGTTGCAGGGCTTGTCTACGGCGCTGATGCCAGTGCAGGGATCAAGGCCGGACCGCGCCGTCCAGCAGTCACTGGCACTGCTGTCTCAGGCCGGCATTCGCTCGGGCTCGTTGCTGCTGATCACCGATGGCGTAGATGCTGGTGAGATCAGCGACCTCGCTGACACCGTAGCGCAGACTGGGCACGACTTGTCAGTAATGGGTGTAGGCACTGCGGAAGGCGCCCCGATACCCGATTCCTCTGGGGGGTTCGTCAAAGATGCCAGCGGACAAATTGTTCTGCCGATGCTCGACGAGCGTGTGCTCGAACAACTCGCATTTCAGGCGGGTGGTGTATATACGCGGTTGCGTATCCAGGACGATGATATCGACTTGTTGTTGCGCCGGCTCAACTCGGATTGGGGCGGCTTGAACACGGAAAGCGCCAATTTGCGAACCGACCGCTGGCGCGAAGAAGGGCCGTGGTTGCTGTTGCTGTTGCTGCCTGTCGCTACGCTCGCGTTTCGCAAAGGGCTGCTGGTAGTCGTCCTGTGCCTGGGACTCAACTGGTCGGACCCGGCCCTGGCTTTGGAGTGGGGTGACCTCTGGCTGAACACCAACCAGAGGGGGGTGCGCGCTTTGACCCGCGAAGAGTATGGTGCTGCGGCGGAGAGTTTCACGGTCCCGCAGTGGAAAGCGGTGGCACTATATCGTCAAGGTGAGTATGAGCAAGCGGCGGAACAGCTGCAGGGCATGAAGGATCCGGAGGCGACCTATAATCGTGGCAATGCGCTGGCCCGCCTGGGTCGTTTGGAAGAAGCGATCCAGAGCTACGAACAGACGTTGGAACTACAACCGGAGCATGAGGACGCCCGCTTCAATTTGGACCTGCTCAAGCAAATGCAGAATCAACAGAAACAGCAACAGTCAAGGCAACAGTCGGAACAGCCGAGCGGTGAGAATAATCAGCAGCAGGCCGGCGGTCAGCAGAACGGCCCGGGCGAAAGTGACGGCCGAGAGGGTAATCACAACGAAAAGCAAAAAGAAAACCAGGATCGTGCGGAGTCGAGTGCGCCGGCCGGGAAGAAGGAACCACAGCAGACCAATTTGACGCGATCTGATACAGGTAGTGAGCGACCGCCGGCAGAGCAAACGGAATTCAGCGACGAGGAGCCTGAATCTGCCAGGCAGATACAAGCTGAACCCGGGCCGCAGCAAACCGCGGAACAGCAGGCTATGGAGCAGTGGCTACGCCGTGTTCCGGATGATCCGGCAGGACTGCTTCGCCGTAAGTTCCGCTACCAGTATACGCAACGTTATCGCGGTACGGAGCAGGAGGGTCAGCCTTGGTAAGTCGGTGCATTACGCAAATGAAACGGTATGGCCTTCCGGTATGTTTTTTATTTGCTGCATCCGTCGCCCCCGCTCTCGGTGCAAATATCGTAGCGACCGTGGATCGGAATGAGGTCGGCGTGAATGAAACTTTTAGGCTGACAATCGAGGCGGATGACACCACCGAGGCGCCTGATTTTTCAGTACTGCAGGAAAGCTTTGAAATCCTGGACCAGTCCCAGAACCAGAATATTTCAATCATCAATGGCCAGACCTCCCGCAAGTTTGTCTGGGATGTCGTGCTGACGGCGCCTCGTGAAGGCGTGTTCCAGATTCCATCAATCGATTTTGGCGCCGATAGCAGTCAACCCATAACCATCGTGGTGAAGCCCGAGTCGGAAATCAAACAGGAGGACAAGACGGCCTATCTTGACGTAGACACAGATGTCGAGCAGCCCTATGTACAGCAGCAGGTGATATTCACCGTGCAGATTTTCAGGTCGGTTGAAATCGCCTCTGCAACGTTGAGCGATCTCGAGGTCGAGGGCGTGGATGCCATTGTAGAGCGCTTCGGTGACGACAAGAGTTATCAGATAATGCGCAACGGCCGCCGTTGGCTGGTGGTGGAAAGAAGATATCTTGTATTCCCACAGCAAAGTGGGCTGATGACCATCAAACCATTACAGTTTCGCGGGAGGATCGTGCCCCGCCGCTCCAGCCTCGGCTTCGGCATGCTCAACCAGCAGGCGGGGAAGCCGGTAGTGCTCCGCTCGGTTTCCATTACCCTGGGCGTTCGAGAACCGCCGCCCTCATTCACTGGACCGTGGCTGCCTGCGAAACGGCTGGAGCTGACCGAGTCCTGGCCCCGGAACCGGAAGTTAACCGTGGGGGAGCCGATCACCCGCAAGATCACCCTGCAGGCACTGGGACTGACTGCCGCACAACTTCCGGAGCTGGACCTTGCCTTGCCCCAAGGCCTGCGTGACTATCCGGAGCAGCCGACGATCGAGAACAAGGGGCATGCGGAAGGAGTTCAGGGTAAGCGTGAAGAGACGGTGGCGATTATTCCCACCCGTCCCGGAACCTTAACGCTGCCCGAGGTACAGGTGGCGTGGTGGAACGTGGACGCACAGCAGCCCGAAATCGCCACCCTTCCGGCGCGCACTATCGAAGTAATGCCCGCAGCATCACAGGAGTTGATGCCATCAGCAATTACGGCCGCGCCGGGGCCTGGGTCTACCCGGGAAACGGCCGAACACAACCCTGGTTCATTCAAAGTAATTCAGTCTGGTAACCGGTGGCGGTGGGCGAGCCTGGGCCTGGGAATCGCATGGGTGTTTACCCTGGGAATGTGGATGGTGGACAGGCGCCGATCGGCCCGTCGGTCGAAGCCGCCCGAGCAGGTGCGCCCCGGCCGTGGCCCTGGTAAGGCACTACGGGAACTGCGAAATGCCTGTAATGCCAAAGATGCCCCGGCTGTAAAAGATGCGCTGCTGGGCTGGGGGGCCGTACACTGGCCGGATGCCCCACCGGCCAACCTGGCGCAACTGGGCGCACGTTGCGGGGAGCCCATGATGTTGCATCTGCGGGAACTTGAGCAGGCGTTGTATGGGCACGGCACGGACTGGGATCCTGCATCCCTGCTTGAAGCCGTGCGGGTGTATAAACTCCGGAAGGAAGCCCAGCGGGGCCCAACGCCGTTGTCTCTGGAGCCTATGTACAGGGCATGAGCGAAGTGATCCGTGACATGAAACGCGCCGATGCCGACGACGTGCTGGCTATCTATGCCTACGGTCTGCGCACACGCAACGCTACCTTCGAGACCCGTGTTCCCGACTGGGAGCAGTGGGACCGGAATCATCACCCGTTCTGTCGCCTGGTGTTTGCGTTGGGCCATAGCGTCACGGGGTGGGCCGCGCTGTCGCCGCTGTCACACCGGGAGTGCTACCGCGGCGTGGCGGAAATCAGTGTTTATGTGGCTGAAGGTTTTTGGGGCCGGAAGATCGGATCCAGGTTGCTCGAAAGAGCTGTCATGGAGTCGGAGAAAAATGGCATCTGGACGCTGTTTGCTTCCGTGTTTCCCGAGAACGAGGCAACGCTCCAGCTGCACCTCGGCCAGGGTTTCCGGAAGCTCGGCGTTCGGGAACGGGTTGCCACACTGGACGGGAAGTGGCGGGACACCGTCATCCTAGAGCGAAGAAGCACTGTAGTCGGTATCGACGAAGAATAAAAGCTCTTGGGGTGGGGCAGGTCACATTGACCCCCGTATCCGTATAAACCGGCAA
>Ga0255047_10002291_pt1 | contig 12759 bp, 22 predicted proteins | sample JV7_2_1_MG_FD_183640 | JGI IMG/M metagenome (GOLD analysis project Ga0255047, IMG submission 183640) | Seawater microbial communities from Jervis Inlet, British Columbia, Canada - JV7_2_1 | ecosystem: Environmental > Aquatic > Marine > Inlet | place: Canada: British Columbia | collected 2016-10-06
AGTTATTTCTCGATGAAAAGTTTTACAAAGAGTCTTTAATGATGGCTATTCTCGATGAAACAAGAGATGAACCAATTGATGAAATAACGGCTGACGTTGAAAGACAAGAGCGTGGCTATCTGATTACATTTACAACACTTACACAAGGAGTTACATAATGGCTATTCAAGGACATACTGGATCAGTTAAGGTCGGTGCTGCTACTATGGGTAATGCTAAGGCTTGGTCTTTAGACATCTCACAGGAAACAGCTGACGTTACTGACTTCGGTTCATCTGGCTGGAAAGAATCTGCCGCGACTTTAAAATCGTGGTCTGGTTCATTAACAGCTATTTTTGATGCTACTGGAACATCTGAAGGCGCGTTACTTGGCGCATTGACTGGTGGTACAACATTAGCATTAGAATTACACGCTGGTTTGACAACTGATACAGAGGCTTATGACAAGTACACTGGAACAGCAAATATTACCAGTATGAGTATAACTGACGATGTGAACGGTATTATCGAAGCTACTTTCAATTTTGAAGGTACTGGGGCAATAACAATCGCATAACATTTAAGGGCTTTAATTAGCCCTTTTTTACTATATGGATAAATTACTAAAGGCTCTCGAAAAAGAGAAAGGGCGTGTACGTTCAGCAGATGTATTAGTTGAGGGTAAAGCACATAAGATTTATTATAAGTTAATGTCTGGTCAAGACCACGAAAGGGCATTAGAACTATCTAAACGCACTAAAAACGTCAAAGAAGTTGATGGCTCAACTACTGAATTAACTTATTATGATGATGATTTAATTCGTAGTCATATAATCTATTTTCAGCTTCTTGATAAAGAGGGTGAGAGAGCGTTTAGTAATTTAACCGAAATAAAATGGATAAAAGATAACATAGCTTATGAAACAGCGTGTTATTTGGGCGCTTTAATGGGTTTGAAGTCTGTTAGTGATATAGTTGAAGAACAACAAGAAATACTAAAAAAGATGAATGGCTAAAGACAAAGGCATATCTTGCTTTTGAACTTCATAAGACCATATCAGAAATAAACGCTTTACCAATGGAAGAAATTGGTACACTATTAGCATACAAAATCCAGATTAATAAGGAAAAAAATAATGGCTAAGAAGATTGAAATTGAAATACTCGCGAAAGGCAAACCAGCCGAAAGATCAATTGACAAAGTTAGCAAGAAAACTAAGAAATTAGCAAAAACAACTGAAAAAGCTGGTGGTGGTATGTCTGCTTCTTGGGTTAAAGTTGGATTAGCAGTCGCTGGTGTTGGTGTAGCTTTAAAGAAAACCACAGAAGCACACGCTGTACAGCTTAAAGCAGAAGTTGCGCTTAATACTGCGCTAAGATTAAACGCCAAACAAGGTGAAAATACCCTTGCGATGTGGAAAGATTATGCGTCTGGTTTACAAGCAGTCACTATATTTGGTGACGAAATGACTTTACAACAGCTGGCAATGCTGAAAACAATGGGATTGTCTGATAAACAGACCAAAGAAGTTATTGAAACAGCGATGGATTATGCCACTGCGTTTGGTAAAGACGTTCCAAGTGCAGTTAAAGAACTTACAATGACGTTATCTGGTCAATTAGGTACGATTAAGCGTACTATGCCAGCATTGCGTGAGTACACCAAAGAAGAATTGAAGCAAGGTGTTGTCATTAGAGATGTCGCAAAACTAATGGAAGGTCAATCTAAGATATTAGCCGACACACCTTGGGGTGAATCTGTTCAATTAGCCAACCAGTATGGCGATGAATTAGAAAGAATTGGCGATCAAGCATTAGAAATAGGTTCTGAATCGGGGTTATTTGCTGGAATTAGTGCAAGATTATCAGACTTGTCATTAGGTTTTAGGGGTGTTGCTCAAGATATTAAAGGAATGATGCAATTCTTTTCAGATACACCAGACGAAGAACGAATTAAATGGCTTAAAACACAAATTAAACTTCTTGAAGATGCAGAAAAAGCCACTAAAGATAGTTCATTACTTCAATTTGGCGAAATGGTTAGTGGTTGGTTTGGTCAAGATAGCACAACCAAGCTAAAAGAATACAAAGAAGAATTAGCTGGATTGAAACCAATTGTTGAAGAAAATAATGAGGTTATCAAAAAAGGCGCAGACCAACAAAAAGAACTTAGTGAGGTTGGCAAGAAAGTTACAAAAGGCTTAGAAGATGCTTTTGTTAATATGGCAATGGGTGTTAAGACTTCATTCAAGGATATGGCACGTTCAATCATTGCTTATATGATTCGTATTCAGTATCAAAAAACAATTGGTAAAGCAATACTTGGTTTATTCCACACGGGAACGGCTGAAGTTAAACATACTGGTGGTAGTATTGGCTCGAGTAAGATACCATCATTCCATACTGGGATGCGTTCTGATGAACGATTAGCTAAATTACAAGTTGGTGAAGCTGTTATTAATCGTGGTGGTGCTTCTAAGAACAGAGCATCAATCGAAGCAATGAATAAAGGATATGCAGTGGGTGGTAATGGTGGCAATGTTACTACTGCTGAAATTAACTTTAATGTTCAAGCAATTGACGCGGCTTCATTTAACTCTTATTTAGTTAATAACAAAGGTACAATTGAGGGCATTATTAATCAATCACTTTCAAGCAATGGTTCGGTTAGAAGAACAGTCAAACAAGTAATTTAATAATGAATAATTTAACAAGTAATATATTAGCTAATCACAGCAATATTCAAGTTGAAGAATGGTTAAAACAAGGCAATACAATACAGTTCAATTCTGGAAAGAATCAACGTATAGTTAATTCATCAATTCCAGCATTAGAAATAGTGCTTAATTATAAGAATATGTCGCTTGATAATTTTGAATCGTTAAGAAACATATACGAGCAAAACCATTCAAATACTTTTATTGTAGATGCTGATGATATAAATGATTTGCGACCAGACGTAATGGGGCTTAATTCGTCTGTATGGGCGTTTAAAGACTTCAAATTTCGCGTTACAGCTAACCATTTATTCAACGGAACAGTTACGCTTGTTTCTTCTGTTTTCTTTAATTACAGCGAATATACTGACGCATTAACACAAGCATCTTCTTATTCACCAATTACATCAACTAATACTGATTTTGATACTTTATTAGATATTGCACAGCCCTATCAAGTCGAATATGATTATGTTCGTAATTCAATCTTCAGCAATATTGGTCAATCAGCCAGACACATTAAAGATAAAGGTGGTTTAAGACGTAAATGGAACTTATCTTGGTTGTTAAATGAAACACAGTTTTTATCATTGCAGAAGTTCTATCGTCAAAAAGCTGGAATTATGGGTAGCTTTGGTATTCCAGATCGAGGCTATAAACCACACCAATACAATACGGTTGAATTGTTTGATGAAATGACAACTTATATTGAAGATTACACTGATTATTTTGCTGATGATTATTTAGAAAATGAGGGTGAATTTATGCTTGTTTTATCTGGTACTGGTGTTGAAGTTGATGATGGTTTATTTAGTAAAACAAATGCTATTTTTGTGGATGATGCGTTTAAATTTACCAAGCGCGTTGATAATATGTATGTATGTTCAGCCGATATAGTGGAATCATTAAATGTCTAAAACAATATCAAACAATTCAAGAGGGGATAATGCGTTTGCATTAGTTCATTTATTTGAGTTTCAAATGGATAAAGACTGGGATGGAAGTGTTGGCGAATCTGGGGAAATTTTATACTTTACAGATCACGATGTATTTGTTGAATATAACAGTATTGAGTACACGCCTTTGGCGATTACTTTTGACCAATTGAAAGAAGATTTAAGTATGACATCAGATTCTATTAATATATCTATTGATAATGTTAATGGTGCTTTAACAACAGAAGCGTTAGCGTCTGAATGGCGCAGTAATAATTGTAAAATAACAAGAATTATTTACACACCACCATCTGAAACTATTGGTTCTGATGTTTATGAATTTGGTGTTAGTGATACAAAGACTAATCCAAGCAATGTAAGTATCTATCCAAAGTTAGATTTTGCAGATGTTACCGATTATGACGCTTATATTTTGTTCAAAGGGATTATTGATACATTTAACGCATCGGCACAGGTTCTAAATGGAACACTAACAACCAAGTTCATTAATTGGAACAAATCATACCCAATTCGCACATATAATCAAAATGAATTTACTTCTGTAATTAATGCTATATCAACTGAAATATACTGGGGTAGGCAGAATGTCACATAATTGTTTCACAGTTGTTATTCAATATCTAAGTGTTCGTTATCCGTTACCTAAAATATGGAAAGATTATGTTATAAACGTCAACAATCTTGATGAATACGTTAAGAATGAAAAAAGGTTTTTAGCCAAGCGTGAACATATTGGTTTTTTTAAGAGTTTTTGTAAAAAAGTAAAGACTGCTAAAAAAGACGATATAGTTCTTACTAAAACATCAGTTGGTGTTGCTATAAACAAGTTTACTTATTGGGTTTATAATCACGATTTAGAGCGTATTGAACATAACAAATTAGACAAGGATTGTATTATTATGAGGTTATCTAATGGGTAAGGCTGTTAAGTCAGTTATAGGTGTTGGTTTAGCTCTTGCTGGTGCTGGTGTGTTTGGCGTACTTGGTACAGCGTTTACACTTGGTGGTGTTGCCATTTCTTATGGATCAATCGCTTCATTAGTTGGGTTATCATTGCTCGGCTCTGCTTTAGCCCCCGATATTGGTGATATGTTTGGTGCTGATTCTTATTCTGGGCAAAAATTACAGACCAGAAAAGACAATACTTCAGCTGTTCCCGTTGTTTATGGATTAAACAAATTAGCTGGTAATATTATCTGGCAAACAACCAATGCTGAAATTAATACAAACAGTAGTACGAATGGATACAACCGAGATTATTGGGCAATATATGCTTTAGCTGGACACAATATTGAAGATATAACTAAGGTCTATGCCAATACATTAGCATTAACTGACAAGGGTTCTGATAAATTTACGTCTGAATATACACATATTAAATGGTATGACTCATCTGTTACTGATACTGATTTGAATGATATTATTTTTGTAACTAATGCTGATGGTTCATCTCAAACATTTGGTTCAATGCTTGGTGGTATAGCTGAATCTGATTTAACATTATCTTATTCTAATACATCAACTAACAGAGGTTTATTATTAAATGGCTCTATTGGTACTGGTGTTAATAAAGGGTGGGAAGTTCCTTGGGCTAATAATTGGATTCAATTTGACTTAGGTTCTTTATCTAATTTGTACTCTGTTGGTTTTAAATTTGTACAGACAAATTCGCTAAATGATGACATTGTATATGATATTAAACTTCAATATCAAGATGGCGCTAATTGGGTTGATACTGGTGATTCAATATCTGGCACAATCTATCAAGAAGAAGATGATACTTATTCAGAGATACCAACTTACACAATAAACAACACACACGCAACAGCCAGACAGACTTGGCGAGTATTTATAACTACATTGGAAAACCACGGTGGTGTTGGTGTAGTTGGTGAATTATTTATTAATTCAAACACTGTTGTTGATGTTGATATTCCAAAAGATACGGCTTATTTAGCTGTTCACCAAGTTTTTGATGGTCAAGATAACAAGAATACAGAACTTGACAATATATTAGTTGAAATGAAAGGTAAAAAGATTAGATCAATATCATCTTCTGGTTTTGGTGCTGTTGCTTATTCAAATAATCCAGCAGAAATTATTGCTGATTTATTAACAGACGGATTATCCATCGCTGATGCAGATATAGATATATCTTCGTTTAATCAAGCCAGACAAAGCTGTTCTTCAAACAGTTGGTCAGCTAATGTTGCGTTCATTCAACAAGCAAATATACAATCAGTTATTAATGATATTTTGTCTACTTGTCGCGCTCAAATTATTCATTCTGGTGGTAAGTGGAAGTTAAAAATAGATACTAAATCACAAACTTCAGTTGCCACTATTACTGATAATGATATTATTAATCAATCATTATCTATTTCAATGGCTGGTAATCAAGAAATTGCTAACAAAATTACGGTTAAATATATTAACCCAGCCGATGAATGGTTATCTGCTCAAGCGTTTAAACAAGACGCAGATTTAGTAAGTTGGGATGATCAAATCATTGAAAAGGCACTTGATATTAAAAGTATTACAAACACAAACCAAGCATCACAATTAGCAGAAATTACCTTAAATTCAATGCGTTATACTGAAGATGCTTCTGGAAACCGTATTAAACAAACGCCGCTTGTGTTATCATTTGCGACAACAGTTAAGAACGCGCATTTAGAGGTTGGTGATGTTATATCAATAGATCACGATGTGCTTGATAGGGTAAGAAAGTTTGTTATACTTTCAGCAGAAACAGACCAGAGTGGATTAATTCAAGTTTCAACACGCGAATATGCTGAAACACATTATAAAGATTCATCTGGTACATACTTAATTTAAGAGGTTTTATATGGCAACGATTGTAACAAGAAGTGGTAAGGGTAGCCCATTAACGCATACGGAAATGGACTCTAACCTAACTAATTTGAATGCACCAGCAGTACCAACTGGTACTGGTCAAACTAATGGTTTATTGACTCATCAAGATAAATCTAAATTAGATGGTGTCGCAAATAATGCTAATAATTACGGACATCCAGGTGGCGATGGTAATTTACACGTTCCAGCGACAAGTACAACTAATAATGGTAAGATTCTAACTGCTGGTTCTACTGCTGGTTCAATAGCTTGGCAAGATGCGCCAGTTAGCTTACCAACACAATCAGATCCAGCCACGGTTAATAAGTATTTAAAATCTAATGGTTCTGTTGCAAGTTGGGCAGATGTTGCTGGTGGTGGTGCTTCTGCTTTTAATAATTTAACTGATGGTACAGTATCGGCTTCTGATCCAACAGTTACAAGTTGTGAAGATGCAACCCCAGACTTAGCTGTTGGTCATATTTGGGTTAATAAGACTTCTGGTGAAGCGTATGTCTGTACTAATGCCACAGTAGCTAATAATATTTGGAAGAACATTGGTGATGGTACTGGCAATATATCGCCAAATGACCCACCAGTAATAACTGGGTTAACAGTTGATACTACTGCTATTGCTTCTTATTCTTGGGCAGATATTAACACTGGTTCAACAAACACTTATACAATCGCTGGTGCAACTGACCCAGATGGCACTGATAGTGCTATTGTTTATTCAATTATTAATATTAGTAATGCCAATCTAACCGCTTCTGGCGGTGTAGCTGGAACAGATAATGTAACTTTAACTGTTGGTACTCTTAGTGCTGACATTAATGGTGTTACCTTTAATATTAGGGCAACAGATGAAGCTGGTGGTACGACTGATTCAGCACAACAAAGTATTAATTTGAAAGCAGTCACTTCTTATTCTGTTGATTATCTTGTTGTCGCTGGTGGTGCTGGTGGAACTGCTGGAAACGGTGCTGGTTGTGGAGGTGGTGGTGCTGGTGGTTATCGTACCAGCTTTGGAACGGGTAATATTTCTGGTAGATTATCAGCAGTCGAAACTGACTTAGCACTAAACGCATCAACAGTCTATACTATTACAGTCGGAGGTGGTGGTGCAAGTTGTAATAGTAGTAATTTTGCGAGTATAAGAGATGGTGGTACATCATCAATTACTGGTTCTGATATAACCACAGTAACAACTACTGGTGGTGGTATGGGTGGTTCTGAAGGTGCGGCTTATGATGGTCGGGCTGGTGGCTCTGGTGGTGGTGGTGCTTATGGTGCTAATGGTGGTGAAGCTGGTGGTACTGGAACAGCTAATGAGGGTTTTGATGGTGGAACTTCAAATTCTTATTATGCATCTTCTTACCCAGCATCTGGTGGTGGTGGTGCTGGTTCAATAGGTGGTGAAAACGCATCAGCTACTATGGGTGCTGGTGGCTCTGGTTTACAGTGTAATATTGATAATAATAATTATTATTACGCAGGTGGTGGTGGTGGTGGTGCGCGCTCTGGTGCTACTGGTGGTGCTGGTGGAAATAGTGTCGGTGGTAATGGTTCTTCTGGTGGTAACGGTGGTAATGGTGTAGCTAATAGAGGTTCTGGTGGTGGAGGTGCTGACCAAAGCCATACTTCGGGTGCTGGTTCTTCGGGTGTAGTAATACTCCGTATGCTAACTACCGATTTAGGAACATATACTGGCTCACCAGCAGTAGCAACAGTCGGTCTTTATACAGTATTAACATATACTGGTGTTGGAACTTACACTTATACGGGATAAATTATGGCTCATTATGCAAAATTAGGTTTAAATTCAAAAGTTATACAAATACTTGTTATTAATAATGATGTTATTACCGATGCTGATGGTAATGAACAAGAACAACTTGGGATTGACTTTTTAAACGATTTATACAACTACCCATTCTGGGTACAGACTTCATATAATGGGAACTTTAGAAAGAATTATGCTGGTATTGGTTATCGTTATGACGATGATTTAGATGCTTTTATCTCACCAAAACCATTCACATCTTGGACTCTTAATGAAGAAACTTGTCGGTGGGATTCACCAACACCAAGACCAGACGATGGTGAGATGTATATGTGGGATGAAGAAACCCAAGATTGGTCTGTATTAGCTGAACAATAAGGATTATGAATGGAACTATCAGATGTTATATTAACCCTTGTCGGCATAATCTCGGCAATTACTGGTGGAGTTGTGAAAGCACTGGTTGCTGATTTAAAAGATGTTGAAAAGCAGATAGCTAATCTGCCAAAAGAATACGTTATTAAGCGTGATTATCACGAAGAAATGATGACTTATAAGGCAGATGTTAAAGATGACATCAAAGAGATTAAGAAATTGATCGGAAAACTGTTTGATAAAGTTCAAGGTAAAAGAAAATAACTGTGCGCCTAATATATGCCCTTTTAATGGCTACCTTGTTAATCGGGTGTGAAAGTATTAAAGTACGAAATTTGGGCAAATCTGGGGTTGCTACGACCATTGCTTATGTAACTGGCGGCACTATCCCAGCAATAGCAGTTCTTGGTTCTTCGATGGCTTACGATGAAGTCATACCAACTGAACCACAAATCAAAGATATTAAGACTAAAGAACAAGCAGTGGCACACGTTGCTGATTCATTCTTTATGAACGCCTTATACGGCTTTATAGCGTTCTTATTAATAACAAACATACTAACACCTTGGTTAGCATCTAAAAAAGGTTATAATCAAGCGAAAGCTAAATATAGGAGCAGAAAAGATGATTGATAAATTAAAGAACTTAGATAAGAAGTGGTGGGTTGTAGCGTTCTTCGTTGTAGCCATTGTAGCTAACCTTCTTGGCTTTGGTGGTTAATAATGCTTAAAATATTACTGATCGCCTTAACACTAACATTGTCGGGTTGTATGATTAACCCTTTGGCTATGTTAGATACTATTAAAGTTATGGTTGATAAGACTACTGGCAAGGTGTTAAACGTAATTCATACACCAGTTGTTAAATAAAGAAACTAAAATACCGCTTTCTATTGTTGTTGCTTTTGTATCGGCAGTAGCTGGTGGTATTTGGACTACTGCTACATTGTGGTCTGAATATAAATTGTTACAAGACAGGGTATTAAACATTAAACCGTATGATGACACTTGGGTTAAGGCTCATACGCAATACTCGACAGACCACTATTTAAAAGAGATAGCCAAACTTCAAGTTGAGGTTAGTAACTTAAAGGACAGATTGAAATGAAACTTAAATGCGTGTTTATATTTGTTTTTGGTATGTCTATATCCTTAATGGGGTTTGCGTTCTTTCAACAAATGATGACAGCACCACAAAAGCTAATGATGATGCCACAGCAGATGGTTTGTCCGCCTTGTAATTGTCAAACTAAATAGACTTCATTGCTTTAACAAACATTTCGTCAAACATACCGCGTGAATGAATCCGTCTTAGTTTATATGAGGTTTCATTACCTTTGGTTTTTTGTTGTTTATTACGCCAAACCTTAACTGGGTCAGAATGAATTGATAAGCGTGTACGCGCATTATTAATCGATATACCAACAACTTTAGCTACTTCTTGTGCTGTTGTAATATAACCATCATCAAGCGTGTACTTCTTAAACTTGCCTTTGTTAGACATTAAAACGGGATGCTGTCGTTAAAGGGTGCGTCAGCTTCAACTGGCTCAATTGGTTCATTAGATGTTGATGGTACGAATTCACCACCTTGATCTTCTGGCTTAACCCATTTATCAGATACCTTGATCGATAAAAACTTCTTACCGCTTTTAGCTGTTCTTACCCAAGCCGCAAGGTCTTTCTCAACACCATTAGCATCTTCAAAACTACCAGAATAATCTGGTGCTTTATCGTTTCCCTTCTTGTCATTGGCGAACAATACGCCAGTATTCTTGTTATCGTATTCCATATTCATACTCCATTTTTATCAAAATTATGTATCTCAACCTTGTGAAGATACTCTCTTACTTTTTCCATCCCGACACAATGGTCATAGGTTGGAAAGTAATATTGCCAATAGCCACCGCTTCCATTAATCCAATAAAAGAATGTCATTGCGTGTTTGTTTGTATTCTTAGCAAAATCAACTATTGCCGTTGTTTCACTTAACGGTATTATTTGAGATACTTGGAATATCTCACCATACCCACGCGCTGGGTTACTAAATACTTCGGCAGTTTCCTTAGCTTTCTTATGCAATAAATGTACTTTTTTCTTTTCCATAATAATTCCATAATAAATTTGGTGTCGGCTTTACGTGCCGACTAAACGCATCGTTTATCTTTACTGACGAGGCGGAAGAGCAATTGCGTAAAACTAACAAGAAAAACGCAATACTTGTATTCCCCGACTGCTCAATAAAGGTGATGAACCCAGCAGTCTATAAGGATTCCTTAACAAAATCTTTTTCAGCAGTCGATAAATTCTTCCAGACAAAATCAGCGATCTGTTTACCGTTTGACTTCTTCGTAATATCGTTCCATATTTCTTTAGATGATTCGGCATCAGATTCACCAATAGCTTCTGATATTTCAACTAATGCTTTGCCAGATTGCGCTTCAAGTTCTTCTTGCTGTAAGATAGCCGTCTGGACTTCTTCTGCTGAAGCTACTGATCCATCAATGCCGATTCCGAATGTTCCAAGTGCGCGACCAATTGCTGATGTTTCACAGTTTTCGATGTAACTTGTTTTATTGATATTAGTTGAACCTTCGCGTTCATAAGCATATCCAGTTGATCGTACATTGCCGTCAACAATTATGTTAGCTTTGAATACGCAAATGCCATTATCATTACTAACCATTTCAGTGATGATTGAACCATCTTCGTAATTCTCTCTGAAGTATTTGATACGTTGATTAACTTCAACATAACCCCTGCCGTGAATATTTACTGTTTTTAGCTTTGCCATTTTCTTCTCCGTTTTATTAAAAAGTGTTTTAATTTTACCATATTAGTGTTAATCCCACCAGACGATATATATGATTAATACCGCCCACCAGATGATGAATGAATAGAATAATAAATCAAACATCATTCGACATATTCCAAGAACCATTCGCCATAATTGATGTCAAGTTCAACATCCACGCCATAACATTCATTATGGTCTTTCGCCATACATTCACGCAATGTTGGACTATCACCAGTGCCATACGCATCTTTAGTACGCCCACACAAATTACAAACCTTGCAATACTTACCTTCATCTTGAACCCATTCAAAGATGGATTCATAGACTACTTCTTTAGCGTGTTCAATTTGTGCCATCTTTAATACCCATTATTGATGCTAAAAATTCGTCAAATTCTTGTCTAAATTCAGCTGATGCGAAAACCTTGCTTACATAGTCTTTATCAATGTACAATGCTTGGTCTGGTTCTTGGTCATTCTGGTAATCTTCTGGTTGTGTGTTGTCAACATCAATCATAGTGATACTCCTATAATAAAGCCAATGAATAAACCTAATATCAATGTGTAGCCGTTCTTAATAGAACCGTCTATATCAATAATTCGGTTTGAGATTCTGCGAGTGATTCTATCGCCTAAGTTAGTTTGATGTCTTGTAATCATTTGTTGCTCCGTTTTGTTTAAAGTAAGTTTATTATAACACCCTTTTTCAATAATGCAAATATATTTTAATATAATTAATCAAATAATTAACTAACACTTTTATATTGGTTCGTTTATAATAATCCCAGAACGAAAAAAACCCCCGAAAGTCTATCAACAATCGAGGGTTAAAATTAGGTGATTGCCCCACCTTGTGAGATATTATACTATATCTTGACATAATGGCAAATCACTTATTAATACGACTGGTGATATGTCTATCTAATTAGATTCACTCACACCAGAATAATAAAAAAGAGATCGCGCAAACGTGTTGTTCTAAGTTGTGATTGATGTTGAATAAGTCGTTAGTTTAAGTGTAAGAAAAGGCATTTACTTTCGTTACGAACTTATTGGGGTAATGAACCCCGTACAGTGTTCTAAATTCAATGTAGTTGGCAAATGGCGCGGCACTATATTAGTGGTGATACAACTAACCAGATGATTATATTAGTTCTGGCTTGGATAATGCTCTGACGTAGCTTTATACCGATGTTAATCTCTCAAGGCTATTCATTTAGTCTTGGGATTTCTTTGCTTGGAAATCTGCCCATTTCAATAAACTTTACCCGATATTACTTACTTCTCTTAGACTTATCC
>Ga0255047_10002292_pt1 | contig 12759 bp, 20 predicted proteins | sample JV7_2_1_MG_FD_183640 | JGI IMG/M metagenome (GOLD analysis project Ga0255047, IMG submission 183640) | Seawater microbial communities from Jervis Inlet, British Columbia, Canada - JV7_2_1 | ecosystem: Environmental > Aquatic > Marine > Inlet | place: Canada: British Columbia | collected 2016-10-06
CTGGTTTCCAGACCTCAACCGGCAGTTCAAATATTCCGGTAGCCATTACAAGCTCCCCAGCCGGTCAATGACGGCGCGCATTTGGGTTTTCAGAACTGCGATATCGCGCGGAGGTCTATCGGAAATCGCGGCAATCGATGCCTTGAACTGCGCCATGTCCGACGCTCCGTCCGACGCATCCAGGATGGCGTTAGTGGTGAGCGAATGCCGGTTGAACTCGTCGACGAAGATTTCACCCATTGCGCGGAGCGCCATCTTGGCAGTTATCTCTCCCTTCTCGGTCTCGCGCTCGGCGGTCAGTGCTTCCGCCGCTTCCGCCGCGCCCACTACCGCCTTTTCAGCGACGCTCATCTCAGTAAGCACATCGCCGACAATATTGACGTGTTTGGTCGGCACACTGGAGTCCCGAAACGGGCCGCCCGCGATCATGGGACTGTGAATCCATTGCGCGAGCGGAAATAGTGGATTGTTAACCGAACGCCTAAATTCTTTGGTTATCCGGTGGAGAACGTCACTCATTCTTTAGGCTCCTTCCACGCCGGCAGCGGCTTCAGCCGCTCGGCCAGATTGAATGCGCTCGCTATCTCGTGAAAACTGTTGAGATGCGCGATCATGTCTTTACACAACTGTGAGGCATGCTCAAGTCCCTTGCGTGCTTCGATGGATGACTCGCGCAGCAACTTAACCTCGCCGTGCAGCGCGCGGTAACCCTCGTCATGGGCGATCAACGCCGCAGTACTCTTGTTGAGCCGCGCCAACACATCATCATGTCTGGTGGACAACCCCTCTTGAAGCTCGAGCATCTGGACGTACTTCGCATCACCTTGGGTAATATGCTCGTCAAGCCGGGTGACCGCGGCCGTGGCATAGTCCTTGTATTCCACGAGCGTCGCTTTGAACTCCTCCAACGCCGCCGACAATTGTTCAACCGTTGTTTCACAATTCATGCACCCAACCATAGTCGCACGACCAGCTCCAGTAAGAATTTCCAATCGCTCAATTCAAACGTGCCCGCTGCCACCTTCCTTAACGTTGAGATGACGCCGGTTAGCAACACCAGCGTCAAGAGCCAAGACTGGACCGCATGAACTCGGTCCTGGCGCCGCTTGTAAATGAACCGGCGGTATATCTTCTCAGGTGATTCGGACTCTTTCAATTTCTCAGGCTTCTGAGGCGGCGCTGGCGTCTCTTGCTGCGCACGCGCTTGCTCACCCTCGACCTTTGCCCGGAGTAGTCTCCGGATGTTAGTCGTTGTGCGCCAGTCAACCATGCGTAGCTAATCCGTTTCTTTAACCATCGCTTGCGCAAAGCGTTTGTTCGAATCTTCATTGTTCTTAAGCTGATCCATTGGGTTTACCGAGATCGCGCATACTCCCCCAATCGCGACATACCCCTGCTCGTGCAGCGCATTGATCGCTTGCGCTAAATCACGCGGGTTTTCTCCCCGCACAATCCGATAGTAAGGTTTCGGTGGATCTAACTCTTCGACATCAAAAGTAGGGATCAACTCGCCTTTCGGTGCTGTTGCCATCTCATCCTCCAAGCGGGGCCATCCCCCCGCTCCTTTTACTTACCCTTATTCAGGGGGTCACCGGCGGCGTATTCCCCGCCATCTTCGACAAGATCTGAGCCACCCCCATCGGTGTGATCCCTTCCTCGGCACTGGTGTTCATGACGTTGTCAGCGGCTTTGCTCAGCACCGCGAGTAGCAAAGTTCCCTGCGATTGCTGCAACGCAACGCCATTCGCCATCATCATGCTTTGCCAGAATGCAGTCTGCCCTCCGCCGGTCTTTACGTCTTCAAACGCTACGGATTCCGCTGCCTCTTTTACAATCTCTGCACTGTCGTCAGCCATATCAATCACCTCTAGCTGATAGCCATCCTTCTCATACTAGAGGTCCGGGCAGGGGAGGGATGGCTCCCTTTTCGCGCTCGGAGGAGACCTAGCACTAGCCCGAACCGCTGGATCGCCTTTCGGCGAATTCGAGTCGAAACACTCCTCGACTATAGCCTAAAACGGGTTTTCAGTCGGGTTTCGGTCCGTCTTTAGTTGGGCGTTAGTCTTGTTCGATGGTTGGCATAAACTTCCTAATAATAACGACTGGAACATTAGACTCTGGATCGGCCTTCGTTAGGATCTCGATTCCCGATTCCTTCGCGCCCTGGCGGTACATCGCGGATCGCGCCTTTGCTAGCGCAATTTGATTGGCGCTCATATTCGCCTTCATATGCCTTAGCTCCAGCATCGCCAGATCCTCCCATTTCATCCGCCGGTCCTCCTCCGCCTCCTTGAAATGGGCCAGGAAGCGACGCTCGCCTATTTTGGCGTGGGGGTCCCTCAACCACCGGAAGATCGTCGGACAGTCGAACGTACGGTTCGTCTCCTCGGAGATTTGCTCGCAAGAAGAGGTCAGTGTCAGCCCCTCCCGCATCAATTTCAGTAATTTCTCCCCGATCGCTTCCTCGAATTTGTCAATTGGGATGATGGATCGCCTAATTTCTTCTATTTTGTCAATTTCAGGTTCCACATGCTTCTCCGTGTTTTTGAGGAATTCTTAGTTTACTCGTCCGTCAATCTTAGTTCGAGATTTCCTGATTGGTCTTTTTGTAAACTATAGTTTTCAATTTTTTTCTCATTTTGGAGAGAGGGATACATCGACTTCCATGTCGATGTCTGAATGCGAATCATTCTTATTTCGGCTACCCCCCCCTAACCGAAATCAGAATGATTCGCATTCACACTTCCATTCGCATTTAGCGCGATGGGTCATGCGTGACTGGGTGGTCAGTTATGACTGGGTGGTCAGTTATGACTGAGCAGTCATGTATGACAGCTCAGGCATACAGTACTGAGCGCATTGTCGTTACGTTATAACGTTACGACTATGCGATCAGTACTGGGTGCGCGATCAGCACTGTATAAATAAACGTTATGTTATAACGTTGCGAATGCGGATTATTCTGAACAGTGTTCAATTTCATACTACGCGGGATGGCTCGATAAGTTAGTGGTCACTAACTTAGTGGTGGGGGGAGGGCGGAATCGGCACACAAAAAAAGGGAGCCGAATGGCTCCCTTGATGTTTCACGTGGAACGTTGAGCGTTACGCGTTAGCAGTCGCCGCGCTTTGGTAAGCATCCATAGCATCTTTAAGATCGATACAGTGCTGATGCGAGGGGTGATCAGCAAACGCCGCGTAAGACTTCGTCAACTGTCGCATAGCGTGGATTAACCAATCACTCCGCAAGCGTAGTTCAGTCTCCTTATTCATCTTCATCTTCATGTCATACCCCAATCTGCTTGTGCATTGAACCCCGATCCTAACATAGATTCCGCAACTACGTCAACCCTTTCAGCACGCAAAAAAGGGGAGCCAAATGGCTCCCCTTTTTTGCGTGGAACGTTGAGCGTTACGCGTTGGCGCTAGCCTCCGCACCGTTGCCCCTGGGCACCTTGCGTGCGGCTGTCTTTTTCTTGGCAACCTTTGCCTTGGGTCGCGGCTGGCCGATTACCTTCTCGCGTTGCTCAATAGCCAGCTCAAGAGAAGCAATAAACCCCCGCACCCGCTTCACGTGACCAACACCCTGAGCGGCGCTTGCGGGCTTGGTCTCAATCAACCGTTTGACCAGCGACACCAACACCATATCGGCGACCTTAATCGACTCATCGAGATCCCCCACTTTAGCCAGTGCCTGTTCGATGAGCGTGCTAGGCGAATGCACTACCTTTTTGACGACATCGCCAATTGTCTCCTCCGTGATCTCCCCTTCCCTGGTGAGGTGAAATTTTGCGAACACTACCTGCTCGCGATCGTGCTCTGTCTGCTTCTGATCTGCCTTACGCTTATCAGACTTAGCCTTTGCCGTTCGCTCAATCGCTCGCGCTCGGTTCGGTGCGGACATGTCGGCCAACCGCTTGATCTCTTTCTGCGCGTCCTGAAAAGGTTTCAGCCATTCCAGCAAGGCGTCGCGACCGCGGCTAAGTATGCGAATCATCGGAGGATATTCACCAGCGAATCGACCCGCCTCTTCGTACTCTGAAACGATGAAGTTCTCATCATCATTCCAACCTTTCGCAGGGTCCGAAAGTGCCATGATATTTCTAATCGTACCGTCCGTTGGCAACATCATTTGGTCGAATGTGAGCACTACGCCCGCGGGCAGTTTTGACGGGCGACCCATCTTCATATCTATCAATGCCCATCCCCAAGACTGGCTGAAATTTTTCGGGTTCGTTTTCGGGAACGTTGCGCGCGCGGTCCGAAGCAGCACCGAAAGCCTATGATACTTCCGAAGCACAACCACGTGCGCTGCACCTAATCCTTCCATCGACTCTTTTGCCGACGCGTACGCTTCCATAATCGCCGTTCGGTCTTTGGCGGGTATAACCGACGTAATTTCCTTGCCGGTATCGTTATCGATTGTCACTGTTTCGCGCTTTGCCATTTTCGTTTCCTTTCATGTTGCCGGGGCGAGTATCCACCCCAGTTCTTATTTGACCATGGATTCCTATCCTATGTCAACCCCTTTCCACAACGCGTTGTGGAAAGCTCAAGTGTGGGTGTAGCCGTCTAACTCGATGCCCACATCCATCGAGCACCATCGACCGAACAGCGCAGGATCGTTAACGCTGAACGGTCGAAACCTTCGACGAAATTCTCGGTAACTCTCCTTTCCGAGAGCATGCATCCCATCATACAAATCGAACAGCGCCTCGCGCTGCGCCCGTGTTGCCGGCGGTCGTCGATGCCTATTCATCGTGCGCGTACCAGAGCAGCGAACCTGGAACGAATGGCGCATGATGCGGCGGCTCATTCAACCATTCTGCAGCCGTACAATCATCCAACTGTCCACGGATCAATATCTCACCGAATTTCCCAACAAATTCGGCGCAATCAATGTCCACGCCGTGATCTTCAGCAGACTGTTTCGCCAACAAAAGCGGACCCTTAACAATCAATTTCACCTCGCTCTCCTCAATCAATCGGCTCAATAGGCTCGGACGACCAATAGTTCGGATCAGTCAAAACGTCCGGACGATACCTGCTAAGAACTTCATCGACGCACTTATCACAAACTTTACCGAGCGGGATACCGCGCGCATCATGCTCCCACCATGTTGGCTCAGAATGTACACACCTATTCATTCTCGAATCCTCCGTTGCGGCCGCAGGATTGCGGCCGTATTGTGATCTTCGCATACTTCCATGCTTATGTCAATACCCTGACATTGTTTCCACAACGCGTTGTGAAAACTCAGACTTCGAGCGCATAGATGTCCTCGGCCAACGCAAGCGCCCGCGACTTTAGTTGCTGCCCAGAGCCGAACCACGCTGAATCCAATCGATTGTCCGCATCGCGCACGGGCTTGTCATGATCGATGTACTGCGTCACCGCGTTGACCGCGCCCCACGCGGTATTAGCAATCGCAGGACGTGTGCGCTCGTACTCCGCCCATAACCGGTTGAACGTGCGAAAGCGTGCGGGGTGCTCCACCTCATCCGCAAGATCGACGTTAAGTAGCTCAGCAAAGAACCGTCGCGCACGATTATCAGTGAACGGAAATTCCGAAAGCTTGTTAATACTCGCGATGAACGCGTCCCAACTGGCATCGACGTTCACCAACTTAAGATCACGTTTAACCTTATCGGGATCAAACACTGTCGAATGGCGCGTAATAACCTTGCTGCCTTCTCCGCCGAGCATGGACATTTGCAACGTGTTGTTACAAACCACGCGCACACTCGTCAAGCGAGTTTGAGTAGCAAGCGAACCATCGCAAGACGTCGCTATCAAAGTGTACGCAAGGATCTGTTCCCCGCGGATCTGCGCTTCACGTCCCGTAAGAGCTAATGCCCAATACGTCGTACCCCCGCGAAGCATCCCAGCGGTCTCCATCTGGAACCCTTGCGATTCGCAAAGGTCGCGAAAGAACTCAAGCACCTCCATCGGCTGAACCAACTTGTAACGCGTGCTTGCAATCGAAAGCGGCGCACGATTATCCGACCGATAAAGAATCACGCGATCAGGATAAAGACCGTCCATGAAAGGAATTGGCGTCTTTTCGACGTACCACTCAAAACCCGCAGCAGCGGCCCACCGTTCAATCGACGAACCAGGCTGTAACCTTGTACCCTTACCATGCCAAGGAACATCGCCCACGTAGGCCATATCCTCCCGATAAATTTCATCGCTCATGATCGCTCCCCTTTCTCTTCCAAGGACTTCCCAAACACTTCCGTCACCTTGTTGTAATCACTCACAACCGCCCGCTTAACCTTGCGATTCACAGCATTCGGCCCGTGCATCCTAAAATTGTGCACAGCCGCCCCTTGCTCTGTAGGAAAAATCCGGGAGCACTTCAGACACCCAACCTCGCCCGACATCAAGAACTGATATTTTTGATATCCCCTATCAGACGGAAAAATGGGTTGTTCATTCCCAGGCATCAACTCACGCCGCCCTATCGGCACATTCCTGATAGGAGTCGTCTGAGAATGCTTACGTTTCTTCGTAACCTTCTTCGCATCGCGCTTCGCGCGAACCTTCGCGGGCTCCTTTCCCAACGTACCAGGCATCTTCCTCATCCGCTCGCGTTGCAACACATCGAATTTAGCTTCTTGAACCGTCAGCCCCACATCCTCCGACCAACACTTGAGCCTCGCCTCGTTTCCCTCAAGCTCGAACTCGACCCATCGATTCTGAGCATCACGCGCCCTAACAACCAAGAACTCAATCGACGAATTCTCAAGCAGGGGTACGATCGTCCCCAACAATTGCGAAGCCTCTATCAAACGCTTGTTCATCGCTCTCTTCTCCTTCGGTTTCCACAACGCGTTGCGGAAACTAAACCCCCAGCCAGACAATCCGACCAGTATCAATCATTATGACATAAATACAAACTTGTGTCAACCCCTTACGTGTGCGTCAATACGCGGGCGCATATGCGCTTCTTTAATAACGCGAGGAGATTAAAAATGGTCGACATTACCGATCCGAACATCATCCGGGACGACGACATTCGAGACTTCACTCGCAAGGGTCGCGTGCAGCATTGGGACACGATGGATGTCGCAAGATTCATCGCGAAAACTTACCAAGGTGCGTACGGCGAAGGACCCTTTCCTTGGCGTCCAGATTGGCCGTGGCAAACGCTCACGCCGCGGTGTTGCGTAGGCGATTGTGATCGCCCTTCTTTCTTCAAATTTAAGTCGCAACTTTTCAACCCGAAATGCCGCCACCATGCGAGGGAAGAAACGTCTCAAGCCCTTGACCCGAAGATCTAATTATGTTAACATATATAAGGATCGGACGGCCTTCAGTTGGGGTGCGAAAAGACCCTAAAAATCAGCTAGCTAGCAACCTCTTTTGTAACCTTATAAGAATTAAGTGGTAACGATATAGTTACTACGTAATTTACCTTATTAATAGGTATATATATAGCTAGCTAGCTACTACTAATTCTTAATTCTTCCCGCGACCAACCCGAACGTAGGTCATTGAAATGAAAGTAAAATATTACCGCCATCTTTCCGAAAAAGCTTGGGAGGTTATGCTCTCAGCACTAGCTGTCGCTATCGATCGAGCGGGGTCAAAGTCAAATTTGGCCCGAAAAATAGGAATTGAGAAAAACCTACCTACCGTCTGGTCACAGCGAATTCGCGTCGTAACCTTCGAACAAGCTATAGCTATTGAGTTTGCGTACAACGTTTCGAAGAAGAGTTTGCGTCCCGATATCGACTGGGATTACGTCGATCTTCCCCTCGAAAAGTTGCCGCAAAAAATGCTAACCGCACTCGGCGAGTTTCCACAACGCGTTGTGGAAACATGAAAAAGAGAAGGAGAAAGAGCGATGAAAAATAAGATTGATTGGTTCAAGTTATGGGCGTGGAGCGGCGCCCTTATTTTTTCTATCGTGGTGTGGATCGCAGTGATTGAGATCGTTTTACGAGCATGAAAAAGAGCACCGAACGCGAGCGTCAGTGGGCGTTCCTTAAGGCACTTTCACGACTGATTCTTTTCGCCGAGCAAAGCGGTTGGATGCTCACCGGAGGCGACCTGAAATCGCGCCCCGGCAACAAGCCAAAGCACTCTAAGAACTCTTACCATTACCGGCGGCGAGCGGTTGATCTCAACCTCTTTTTTAAGGTCAACGGCAAGTGGGAATACCAGACCACGACCGAAGCACACAAAGAGTTAGGAACGTGTTGGGAAGCGCTCGGCGGAACGTGGGGCGGTCGATTTACTAACCCTGACGGGAACCATTACTCGTGGGGCGAGGGGAAGCGTAGGCGTCTCGACGAGTGAAAAAAAGCCCCGGGGGCCGGGGCTTAAAAGACAACATGAAGAAGGAGAGAGACCTTGCACAAAGACCTCGTAACAAGTTTCGCATTTGTCAGTAAGATATTCAACCGTTTGGAAGATGACGAACTCCCCGTCGTCGTTTCAAACGAAGGAAAGGGTTGGCGCACGTACTGGCCGAACCCTCAGATCATGGTGCGGCCTGCCGCTTGGTACTTCAGCGTAGCCGCGCACCGGTTCATACCCCAGCAGCCGTGGCCCAAGCGCGGCAAGACTTTTTTTTCTTCCGCACATGCGATCGTCCTGGATGACATAGCTACTAAAGTCCCTATCAAGCGCATCCCCTCAGCGGCGAAGCCCAGTTGGATTTTGGAGACCAGCAAGGGCAATTTTCAGTACGGGTACCTTATCCACAGGATGCCGGACAAGGAGTATTACGAGGCGTGCATGCGAGCGCTTGCCGCCGCCCACTTAACCGACGAAGGCGCGATCGATTGCGTCCATCTTTTCAGGTTGCCTCATTCGCGCCATCAAAAAACGAATTTTTCAGCCAAGCTCAAAGATTACGTCCCGAACCGGCGCTATCTGATCCGAAATTTGATGGCCAATTTTGGAATCGACCCTGACCATCTCAAGCTGCCCGAGCAGAAAAGGTGGGAAGATCCCGAAAAACCAACCTCGAAACAAATCAAAGATGACCTGATCTGGGGGTTCATACAGGAGCACCACTTATCACGAGGTGTCACCAACGACTCAGGATGGGTGGCGGTAGTTTGTCCTTGGCATCAAGAGCATACTGACCCGTCAGATCGGGAGGCCCGGTACATGCCGGGAGCGGGGGCGTTCCACTGTTTTCACGAAAGCTGTCGAAACAATTCTACCCTTGATTATTACAACTGGGTGAACAGTCAGGAGAGAATGCTATGCCTGAAGAAGTTGGAGGTGGACGTGGCACAAGAAACAAAAGAAAAAGCAAAGGCGAAGACAAAAGCGAAGACAAAAGCGAAGACAAAAGCGAAGACAAAAGCGAAGACAAAGACCAAAAAACCTTATCCCGAAGACGTTCAAAAGTACCAAGCGCAAAGAAAGAAGAAGATGCAAACCGAACGCATCACCAGCGTGAGGCGCAAGCGGAAGGTGATAAAAGCAAAACGGCCGTCCAGCTAGTAGACCAGGAGTTTCAGGACGCGCTGAAAGCGCAACCGAACTCCGGCTTTACTGTTGTCGATGAAATCATCGATGCGATTCCGCGGCCGCAAACGATTTTTTTACCCAACACAGTAATGACGCAGAAGAAGGGGCCGTCGTTCAAGCAGCCGGCAACGGTTCAAAATATCGCAAGTGTGCTAGACCAGCTCAACATTACGAGCCGGTTCAATTTAATGACGCGCAAGATAGAGCATACGTTGCCGCCCGCCGCGGAGACGATGATAAATAAGGTGGGGCGGAACGACTTACTTGTCGGATCAATTATTGAAAATATGCTGCATTTTGCAGCGATTAATGACTCCAAGAAGATCTTCGAATGTCTGGAGTCGATCGCGACCCTCAACACGTATCACCCGGCGTATGAGTATTTCAAAGCGCTGCCAAAGCCACGGAACAAGATCGCGATCGCAAAAGGTCCGATCGTTCCGAGGGGGGAGTTCAAGAAGCTCATAGATAACGCCATCGTTTTCGAGAACGCGCACGAGAAAAAGGTCGGCGCGTCTTACCTTTATCGAACGTGTATCCAAGCGGTCGAGGCGTCGTGCGGGTGGGCGAAGCCGCGCCTATCGCAGAAGGCGCACGTACTTTTATTTATCGGCCCGCAGGGGTGCGGGAAGACGTCTTTCATTCAGTACTTGTTCCCCGATGACCCGCGAACTGAAGGCTTTGTTAAGACGGGGGTCAGTCTTCATCTCGATTCGTTTTCAGCCCGAGATTCTGCGCACATCGCACTAACGCATGTGATCGTGGAGATGGGGGAGATCGAGTACACCTTCAGGAAGTCGGACTACGGCGCGATGAAGAACTTTATCTCGCGGATAGAGGACTCGTACCGGTTACCTTACGCAAAGATTGAGATCACCTACCCGCGGTGCACGATTTTTATCGGGACTGCGAACGGTCTGGACGTGCTGAACGACCCTACCGGGGCGCGGCGGTACGCCCCGGTACGCGTGAAGTGGATGCACAACCCACGCGAGCACGTTGACCTGGCGAAGATGTGGGCGGAATTTTATCAATTGTGGCTACAAGAAGAGTCGTGGTTTTTGACCCCGGAGGAGGAGGCGTTCAAGGGGGCGCGGGAGATGGACTTTACCAGCTCGGACGAAATTACGGACAAGCTGAACATGTACTTCGGTGAGCGGTTCAAGACCACGGATCCGAAGACCTGGACGCCGGTCAATTTCTCATACCTCGCCGAGATCTTGAACATCAAGGCCACGCCAGTAACCGGCCCGAAGGTCAGGCAGTGGTTCTTGAAGACGCATGGGATTGAACGATTATCGCGCTACAGCGATACGAAACGTGGGTTCAGCGTCCAGTTGTGCTGGCTGGTCCCGCTGTACCCTGAGCACGTGAAGTGGGTTTACGACAAGTTTCGACGATGATGGAGGAGGTTTTAGATGTTCAATGAACACGACGTAGAAAAGACGGCGAGATCTGAAATTAGAGAGGTCTTGATTAAAGTTAAGATTATTGTTCATAAAGACACCGACTTAAGAAGACTTCTTCACGAAGTTAGGCTCCCAGGCAATATTCTTGAAATAGAACGATTTGTTACGGTCATGGGCGAAGAATGATGTTCCACGTGGAACATTTAGCGAACCTCGCCCCGAGGTTCGCTTGATTTTTTAGCGAACGTCTTCTCACGTTCGCTAGAAATTATGATAGGAGCGAAGGATGGAATTTAAGTTCTTGGGCTCGCCGACCTGGGCCGCGACCCAGCTAGAGCTGTTTCCCATTACGTGGTTAGATGTGTTTCTAGATGCCATTGATAAGGAGGTGATCCGCAATGCCGCTGACCACCAAAGGAAAGAAGATCAAGCGCGCAATGACCAAGACCTACGGCCCGAAGAAGGGCAAAAAGGTCTTCTACGCGAGCCAAAACAAGGGCACGATCAAAAGAACCCATCGACCCCAAGGGGGTTGACATAGGCCCTTAATTCCGGTATAATGTTAAGTTCAAGTGGGGGATCGCCTTTTCAGAATGGGAAACGGACAGGCGTGACGCCTCTTGAACTCGGGGGTGGGGGTTATCGCTCCCCCCACCCCTACCTTACTTCCACAACGCGTTGTGGAAAACGAAGACCGCTAAGACCACGAAGGAGCAAAGGACATGAACTTAGGAAAGTTGATTGCAACGCTTCGGATGGAACAAGAAGTAATCCGAAAAGCTGATGAAGCGCTTAAGAAGTTAAAAGCACGGCACGAGATCACCAAGGCAGAAGCAATTTCTGCATTGGAAGAAGAGGGGACGGACACCGCGCGGAACGCGAATGCGGTTATCACGCGTACTGAGACTGAGATCCCTCAAGCGGAAGATTGGGAGGTCTTTTACAAATTCATCCGACGAAATAACGCATTCGAGTTACTTCACCGACGGATCTCATCCCAAGCGTACCGGACATTTATGGATGACCGTAAGAGTAAGAAGCTTATTCCAGGCACTAAGATTTACACCAAAGTCGGTCTCAACATTCGGAAGCGATAAGGAGGGCGTTAACAATGTTTGGGTACCATTTTCTAAAAGAAGATCGCTGTCTCTCTAACGGAGACGGTCGGCTTGTTGAGCCGGGATCGCTATTCGCAACAAGTGAAATCCCCGTGCTATGCAAAGTGGGGTTTCATGCTAGTGAGAAACCCCTTGATGCGCTCACTTACGCACCTGGCCCAGTGATTTGCCGTGTGCATTTGAACAGCCGAATTACGCACGACGGCGATAAGATGGTTGCGCAGGAGCGTAAGGTCATTTGGATGGCAAATATTACTGCTGAATTACATGAATTTGCGTGTCAGTGTGCGGAAGACGCTCTAAAAAATGCGGAGATAGCTGATCCCTTATTATGGGGAGCTGTTGAAGCCAAGCGGAAGTGGCTAAAGGGGGAGGTTACTGATCAACAATTAAACGCAGCTTGGAGCGCAGCTCAGGACGCAGCTTGGAGCGCAGCTCAGGACGCAGCTTGGAGCGCAGCTCAGAACGTAGCTTGGAGCGCAGCTCAGGACGCAGCTCAGGACGCAGCTTGGAGCGCAGCTTGGAGCGCAGCTCGGAGCGCAGCTCGGAACGCAGCTTGGAGCACAGCTTGGAGCGCAGCTTGGAGCGCAGCTCGGAGCGCAGCTCGGAGCGCAGCTTGGAGCGCAGCTCAGGACGCAGCTCAGAACGTAGCTTGGAGCGCAGCTCAGGACGCAGCTTGGAGCGCAGCTTGGAGCGCAGCTCGGAGCGCAGCTCGGACGAAACAAGATATAGAGTT
>Ga0255047_10002294_pt1 | contig 12753 bp, 7 predicted proteins | sample JV7_2_1_MG_FD_183640 | JGI IMG/M metagenome (GOLD analysis project Ga0255047, IMG submission 183640) | Seawater microbial communities from Jervis Inlet, British Columbia, Canada - JV7_2_1 | ecosystem: Environmental > Aquatic > Marine > Inlet | place: Canada: British Columbia | collected 2016-10-06
CAATTAGAAGCTATGAATGCAGCTAAAAATATAGATATCGATCATGCAGAAGCTATATTAAGAGTTGAAAAAGGTAGTGAAGTAGGTACTATGACTTCTAAAGAAATTAAAAGAGATTTACTTTTAATGGCTAAGAAAGGACCTAAAGCTTTTATAGATATTGCTAATGATGAAAATGTAGGATTAAGAAATGTTGCTATTAAAGCAAGAGAACAAAGTATAATCAAATTATCACAAGATCAAAGAACCTTTACATGGGGATCAAATGATAGAAAATTAATGACTGTACCTTTTGATGAAAATCCTTATTCAGCAATGGCTGCTTGGTTTAAAACAGATGAAGGTGTAGAAGTTTATAAAACAATCGAGAAAAAGTTACAATAATATGTGACTATAATATAGTGAAGGGTCACTTAAAATGTGACCCTCCCACTATTAATTAAAATATTAAAATGGCAATAAACGTAAATACTGTATATCAAACCGTTTTATTAATACTAAATAAAGAGCAGAGAGGTTATATGACACCTGTTGAGTTTAATAAAACAGGTACCCAAGCTCAATTAGAAATATTTGAAACATATTTCGACAGTTTAAATCAACAGTTACGTGTTCCACAAGCCGACGTAGATTATTCTGATCGAATAGTTAATATAGATGAAAAAATCTCTTTATTCAAAGAGTTTGGAAGCGCTACATCAATATCTTCAAGTAACGTTTTCAATTTACCACAACAATTAGGCCATAACAGTGGAATTTCTTCTGTTATAGGAATGGATACAGCACCCGCAGTAACAGCAGGAGCTACAACACAATATACTATTAGTACTGTTGCAGTAGGGAAACCACAAGCCGGTGAAACCATTACTGCCGCAGAAGTTCCAAATGGTGTTATTCAAGTATTTGGTAATGGTAGTTTAATAAGTCCTTCTGAATATGAAGTAAATGGTATAAATATAGATTTTCATTCTCAACCAACTGCAGGACTTACTTTATTAGTAAATTATTATCCTAAAGAATTTTATAGATTAGGAGATTTATTTTATACTAATGGAGCAATATCTACACAAGAGTTACAAAAAGTGCAAACAAGTGATCTTTATCATTTACTAAGTTCTAATTTAACCAAACCTACTGTAACATATCCTATTTATACATATAAAAACAGTCAAGTAGCTGTTTATCCTACTAGTATTACCAGTGGTATTACTTTATCATATATCAGAAAACCTTTATCACCTATATGGAATTTTCCAACTCCTGTAGCCGGAGATAATTATGCTTATACTTTTAATGCAGCCACTTCATGTGATTTTGAATTACATCCAGCTGATCAAACGGAATTAATTTTAAAAATATTATTATACGCTGGAGTAGTTATTAAAAGTCCTGAAATAGTACAAATTGCAGCACAACAAGTGCAACAAGAAAATATAAATCAACAAAGATAATAAATTATGCCTATACCTAATGGTGGTTTAATAACCGAAACAAATAGACAATATTACGCTGGTGCTCAGCAGTTTTATATAGACACGGCAGGTGCAAGTCAAACTTTTACCAGTACTTTTAATACTGATTTAATTTTTGGAAGTTCTGACTCATTAAACAATAGTTATCTTTTAAATAATTTTAAAATATACACAAGTCCGAATGCAACTACATGGACTGAACTAACCCCATCTTCTACCGAAGCAAATACTATTATTATAGCGCCAGTAGCTGGTTTAGGAACTGGTAATAATCAAAACATGGTTATTTTAGTTGGAGATGATAAAGTTGTTCCCGGAATGCTTATGCAAAACGCAGCTGGTACTATAACTTATGGTACAATTGTATCTGTTACAAATAATACAACTTTTGTTGTAAATGTTACAGTACCAATTCCAGCAGCAAGTCCGCTTGGTACTAGTTTAAGTTTAAAATCTGCTTCTCCTTGGTCAATGGTAGGTAATATAGTAACTATTGCATCTTATTTAGCCACAACCACTTACGTTAAAATACAAATGAATGAAAGTGCTATTGAAGATAACTATGGAGGTTACGAATACACTAAATTATATGATGTTATTGATAACTTTTTAATAGCATATGTTGGCGCGGGTAAATTAATACCTAACGTTAAAAGATCTGATATAATATTTCATGCAAAAAGAGGATTACAAGAATTTAGTTATGATACTTTAAGAAGTATAAGATCTCAAGAATTAACTGTTAATAGTGCTTTAAATATAGTAATTCCACAAGATTATGTAAATTATACTAGATTATCTTGGATTGATGAAATGGGTGTTCAACATACTATATTTCCTGCTAACACTTTAACAACAAATCCTTATGCTAACCCTGTACAAGATGACTCAGGAGTTCCAACTCAAGATAGTCAAGATTCCAATTTACAAGGTACTTCGCAGACAGAGGCTGCATGGGCCGCAAATAATCCAAGAAAAATTAGTGGAGCATTTATAAATGAATATGATAATGCTAATGTGCTTTATAATAGTCTTTATGATATAGCTTTAGGACAAAGATATGGATTAAACCCAGAAACTAGTCAAAAAAATGGATGGTTTACAATCAATGAAAGAGAAGGGAAATTTGCTTTTAGTAGTGATTTAGCTAATAAATTAATAACATTAGAATACATATCTGATGGTAATGCTTATGATTTAGATATAAAAATTCCTAAACTTGCAGAAGAAGCTTTATACGCTCATATTATTTATGCTATTTTATCGGTAAGTAGAGGAATACAAGAATATGTTGTAAAAAGATTTCAAAAAGAAAAAAGCGCTAAACTAAGAAATGCAAAAATTAGATTATCTAATCTTAAATCTGAACAATTAATTCAGGTTATGAGAGGTAAATCCAAATGGCTTAAATTTTAATAAATGGCAGAAATCAAAAATAGTTTTCTAAGATCCAAGATGAATAAAGACTTGGATGATAGATTAATACCTAACGGTGAATATAGAGATGCGCAGAATATTTCTGTAGGTAAATCTGAAGCTGATGATATAGGTGCTTTAGAAACTGTTTTAGGTAATACTTTAAAAACGGATTTTGGTTTAACCAGTGTACAAGTTATTGGACAATTAGCAATAGAAGATAGAAATAGTGTTATTGTTTTTTTAACTGATTATACAGATCCTTATACAAATGGTAATCCTACTTTAGCTCCATTAACAGCTAAATGTTATATATTTGAATATAGCAATGGAACTGCTACTAAATTAGTTGAAGGAAATTTTTTAAACTTTTCGTTAACAGATCCAGCTCGAGGTATAAGCGTTATAGAAAGTTTATTATTTTGGACTGATAATAGAAATCAACCTAGAAAAATAAATATAGATTTAGCAGCTAATGGTACTTATTATACGGCAGAAAATCATATATCTGTAGCAAAATACAATCCTTATGAACCTATAAGTTTATTAAAAAAAGTTAATACTACAACAACCACGTCAGGTTCAAGTAGTACTTTAACTGTGGCGAGCACTGTTGGTATTGAAAAAGGAATGTCTGTAGTAGAATATGGTAATACAGCAATAGAACCTCAAGATTATATATATGTAGTTAATATAAACGGGGCTTCAACATTTGGTAGCTTAGTAGGTGGAACGGGTTATCCTAACGGAAGCACTTCGGGTGTGGCTACGACTGTATCTCCAGATGGTGGAACAGGTTTAACTGTAGATATAACTGTAGTATTAGGAATTATTACTGTAGTTGCAATTGCAGATCCAGGAGATGGATATAGTGTAAATGATGTTATAACAATAACAGGGGGAAATGGTGATGGAACAATAACCTTAACAGCTATTAGTAATATAATTTTAAATGCAACTGTATCTGGTTTAACTAGTGGAGATACTATTTATTTTCTTTCCACAACTATGACCGGTGAAGATATTACTTTTAATTTTAACGATGGTAGTGCAGAAACGTGGCCTGGTGATCCAGATTATATAGAGAATAGATTCATAAGATTAAGTTACAGATTTGAATTTGATGATGGAGAATATTCTTTAATGGCACCTTTTACACAAATATGTTTTATACCTAAACAAAAAGGTTATTTTTTATCAGGTCAAGAGGATGAAGCTTACAGAAGTACAATAGTACAATTTATGGAAAATGGAGTTCAAAATATTGAATTATTGATTCCTTTTCCTGATATTTTAGAAAATATAGAACCATCATCTCTTGGTTCTTATAAAATAAAAGCTTTAGATATATTATATAAAGAATCTGACGCTACTGTAGTTAAAGTTATAGATACTATCGATTACAATGAAGTAATAGTACAAAGTGGATCAGCTTGGACAGCAACAGATGACACTAATATTTATACTTATAATTATCAATCTAGAAAACCTTTTAGAAGTTTACCTCCTGAACAAATAGTTAGAGTATATGATAAAGTTCCCGTAAAAGCTTTAACTCAAGAAACTTCAGGAAATAGAATTATATATGGTAATTTTTTAGATAAATATACTCCTCCCAGTATCTTAAATTATATCGTAGGTGTAGGGCCTAAATCTCAAGCTTTAAACTATGATAATTGGTGTGAATATCCTAATCATTCCGTAAAACAAAATAGAAATTATCAAGTCGGATTTGTATTAATAGATAAATTCGGTAGACAATCAGATGTTATTTTATCTCAAATTAGAACAACAACCGTAACAACAGCTGATGGAACTGTTTACGGAGGAGACACTATTTATGCCCCGTATCATCCAAATAATACATTGACTAGTATAAAAGATTGGTTAGGAGATTCATTAAAAGTTAATATAGAATCAACTATTAATTCAACGTTAGATACTCAACAAGGAACTCCAGGTTTATATGGAGAAAAAAGACTTAGTGGTTTTAATATAGCAAGCAATGCTCCTTCTATTACATCTATTGCTCCTTATACTTATACTTTTAAACTTAATGGAAACGGACCAAGTGATATCCCTATTGTTGGATCATATTTAAGAGGACAATTTAAAGATTTTGTAAAAGTAACTAATGTAGCATCGAGTGTTATAACTGCTACTACTACTAATAATAACGTAGTAACTGCTAGTACAACTTTTACTTTACCAGCTCCTGGTAATAATCTTATATTACCTGGCATGACTTTATCAGGAACAGGAGTTCCAGCAGATCTTTTTATTAATGTAAAAACAGATGCAGAAAATTTTATATTAATTAAAAGTGTAACTTTAGGAGCTAATATTAATCCTATTACATATTCTATTACCCAATATGTTGTTACATGTGATGGTCCTATAAATATAGGTATTTACTCTTTAACAGAACCAGTTATTACTCCAGATAATAAACAATCTTATAATATAAATCCTATAGGGTGGTATTCATATAAAATTGTGGTTAAACAACAAGAACAAGATTATTATAATTGTTATTTTCCAGGATTTTTGGATGGTTATCCAGATCAAAGCGCTGTTACATTTCCAACAACTGAAGATGGTAAAACAGGACATGTTGTTTTATTAAATGATAATATAAATAAAGTACCTAGAGATTTATCAGAAGTTGGTCCTCAACAAAAACAATTTAGAAGTTCTGTTCAATTATACGGAAGAGTAAATAATACAGTAAGTGATAATTTACAATTTTTTCCTGTTACTACTGGTAATCAAACATTACCATTATCAATGACAGTTGATACTATAGCTGATGCTAATGATTTAAAAATGGCAACTGATGAAATAACTACACCAGATAATTTTTATCAATTAGATACTAATCCTTTAATAGCAAGATTAACGACTTTAAACTCGGGTACAACTACTATAGGTATAACAGATGCCACTATGGTTCCTCAGTTATCTATAGCAGAAACAGAACCTCAAGATTCTTTATTAAATTTATTTTGGGAAACTCCAACAGTAGGTTTAATAACTGATTTAAATCAGATAATAGATTCTTCTTATGAAGGACCTGTCGGTTTTCAAAATTATAATTCTAATTTGTTAACAGAAGGAATGACAGGAGATTTTATCACTGGTCTTTCGCCAGTTGATGTATCAGGATCTAATTTAATTAATACAGCTATAGCAGGATCATGGACAGTATTAGATAATAACACTACTAATGTTTCAAGTAAATTTACAGTTACTAGAACTGGAGCGGGTACTTTAGGAAATCCTTATTTATATAATTTTGGTATAAGTAATACTACTGTGGCTGATGATTTTGTTTTTAATAGCGATCCTAATCCTAGAATATATACTTTAACTATAACTATAGTTAACAACGCCGTTAGTCCTGCTATCACTTCAGAACCATTAGAATTAGTATTTAGTTTAACAAATGTAGTTCCAGAAATAAACGGTGGTGCCCCTTTAACTCCTATTACAGGAGTTCAATCAGCTTTTACTGGTGAATTAACAGCTTATAGCGCAGCAGCTGATATTAATGGAGTAAATGGAGCTTTAGTTGCTGGTTTAAATCAAGAGGAAGTAGTATGGAGTATAGTAGGGGGAAATTCTAATAATTATTTTTCTATAGATCAAGATGGAATAGTTAGTAAAATAGTAGGGGATATTCCAGTGGTGGGAGCTACTTTAGGTACTCATCTTTTAGAAATTAGATTACATGATGCGAACGCAGACACTAGTAATGGTAGTTTATATGATACCAAAACTTTATCAGTTAGTGTAGCTTCTACGGTAATAGGAACCCCATTTACTGCTTCTCCTTCTGGAGTAATTAATCAGTCATGTGCTTCAGATGGATCTCTTAATCCTTTATGTGGAACAGCTACATTTTATAATCAAACTAGTGTAAGTCCTACAGTAAATGATGAAATAAGAACAGGACCTAGTGGAAGCGCTTCTCCTTTAGCTGCAGCAGGATATTATTCATATGATTGTGGTACTACAGGTGCGGGAAATAGAAAATATTTCAAGATTCTTGCAAGTTCTCTTGGAATAATAGATACTGTATCTACATGTTAAAGTAATAATACTACAAAATAAGTAATAATAAATTATGGCAGTAATAGAAGTAAAATATTTTAATACTTTTTGGTTAAAAAAGATGACAAATGTAGTGGGAAATACTCCAACCGCTCCAACAGCGCCATATGCTAATGTACCCCATGATTATACAGCTCTTCCTCTTACAGATTGGGCAATTGAAGAAGCAAGAATTAGAGGAGGTTATAATAACACAACGGTAGATTTTGGTGTTAAAGCTTATTTAGATGAAGAAGATCCTATACAACAAAATAGATTTAATACTTTAATTTATTCAGGAATATTTAATTCTAGAACTGGGATTAATCAAACCAATCAATTTTCTGTAGGTCAAGATATAACAAGATCTTTAAATCCTGCACATGGATCAATACAAAAATTATATGCAGAAGATACTAATTTAATTGTATTTCAAGAAGATAAAGTAAGTAGAGCTTTAATTAATAAAGATGCTATATATTCAGCAGAAGGAAATCCTTTAGTCACTTCTACAAATTTAGTAATAGGACAAATAATTGCTTATGCGGGAGAATATGGAATTAGTAACAATCCAGAAAGTTTTGCAGTATATGGATATAGAAAATATTTTTCAGATAAAAAAAGAGGATGTGTATTAAGACTATCTAAAGATGGTATGACCGAAATATCTTCTTATGGAATGCATGACTTTTTTAGAGATCAATTACAAACAGCTAATTCTGTAGTTGGAGGTTGGGATAATCATACTAAAAACTATAATATATGTATAACTAGTGAAAGAATAGGTACAGGTCAAGTGGGACAAAACGGAGGAAGCGCTGCGCTTGTAGGAAATGATGTAACAGTTACTTTAAATGCTCAAATTGGAAGTATTAGTGCTGGTGATAAAGTTTATAAATATACTACTTCTGGTCAAATTACAGGGGAATATTATGCAACTATTACTTCAGTTATTCAAATAACAAACCCAGCTTCTTTTGTAGCAAACGTTTTTAATGAAATACCAGCTTTACAAGCGATTATATGTTGGACAGAACCTAGCGTTACTTTATCTTTTGATGAAAGTGTTTTAGGTTGGACTAGTTTTTATAGTTATGAACCAACATATGTTACTAGTTTAGTAAGTGATTTTTATAGCTTTTTTAATGGGAAATTATATTTACGTAATTCAGGTAAATATGGTACCTTTTATGGAATAACTAATAATTCTGATGTAACTTTAGTTCTAAATGCACATCCTTCAGTTGTTAAAAATTTCAAAACTATTAATTATGAAGGAGCAAATGGTTGGGAATTAGAAAGCATGATAGCAAGTTCAGGAGATATAACAGTTCCTATAACAAAATATAGTTCTCCTTCTAATATAAATTTAAATAGTTTAGCAGCATTAGAATTAAATATGTTTGCTAATAATTTTAAAAGAAAAGAAAATAAGTTTTTTGGTAATTTAATAAATAATTCATCTTCAACTAGTGGAGAAATTCTATGGGGAGCTGATTCAACAGGAATAAAAGGTTTCTTTTCTACAGTAAAAATGAAATTAGAATGGAACACTACCAATACAGATGATGTAAATTATTATACAAAGAAAAAAGAATTATTCTCAGTATCCTCAGATATTGTAGAATCATCATATTAAATTAAATTAAATGGAATTAAATATACGAATGTTAAAAGATTCTGATTGGAATACTTTAGTAAAATGGTGGGATAGTTGGCCAGAGTGGCAAGCTCCACCCAAAGATTTTTTACCTGACAATGGTAAAGGTGGATTTATAGTAGAAAAAAAAGATCAACCTATTGTTGCTGGTTTTTTATATACTACAAATTCTAAAGGAGCTTTATTAGAGTGGATTGTATCTAATCCTGATTATAAAGAAAAAGACAGACAACAAGCTATTGAATTATTAATTGAAGGAGCTGAAAACGTTTGTAAGCAACAAGGGATAAAATATATATTTAGTATTGGTAGAAATAAACATTTAATAAATACACATAAAAAACTTGGTTATCAAATAGATGATAAACCTTCATATGAAATAACAAAACAAATTAATTAATATGGCAACATTTACAGCAATAGCAGCTGGTGTTACAGCAGTAGTAGGAATAGGTGGTAGTATAGCTAAAAGTAAAAAAGCACAAGCAAGTAGACATAAAACCGAATTAGCGAGACAAAGACTAAGAAGATTAGAAATGAATAGACAACCTATTATAAATCCTTATGCAGGACAAAGAGATTTGTCTGGAATGGCTAAAGATTTAAGTGGAATGGTATCTAATCCTTATGCTCAATTAGGAGTAGCAACACAAGCAGCGGTAATAGAAATAGAAGAAGCTGATATAGCTTTAGCTAACACATTAGATACCTTAAGAGCAACTGGGGCTAGTGCAGGTGGTGCAACAGCTTTAGCACAAGCCGCATTAAGAAGTAAAAAAGGAGTATCTGCAAGTATAGAAGCTCAAGAAGCTCAAAATGAACAATTAAAAGCTAAAGGAAAACAACAACTTGAAATGCTTCAAATGCAAGAAGCTTCTAGAATTCAAGGTATTAAATTTAGTGAAGCGCAAAGAATGCAACAAAGTGATTTACAAGGAAAAGCATTTATGTGGCAACAACAAGAAGGTAGAGAGATGCAACAACTAAATAGATTATCGGCTCAAATAGAAGGTTATCAACGACAAAGAGTGGCAGCACAGCAAGCATCGGCTGGGCTTTTAGGAGCGTCTTTAGGAGCTATAGGGCAATTAGGATCTGTAACAGGATCGGGAAATTAAATGCCGGAAGCGGCAATAATACTTTAACCCGTACTTATACTAATGAAGAATTAGCGGATATATTTAAAGTAACTAATCCAAAATTCTATTAAACAAATAAAATAACAAAATATGGGAGCATACGAAAATCCAGTAACAGTAATTGATGACTCATGGAAAAGTTGGGCTGCTGCAATAACTAATTTAGGTAATACTGCAGCTAAACAAGCGGAAGAAAGAAAAAAACTACAAAGAGAAAACAATAAACTTCTAGCTAGTAAAATTGATAAAATAAATGAAAATAATACTGATCAATTTAGATTATATAAGCAAGCAGCTATTGATGCAGATGTTTTAAATCACGAAGAAATAGATACTCTTTGGGATATTATGCAACAAAAAAATCAACTAGAAATCTCTGAATTAACTGCTTCAGGAAAAGAAAAAAATATATTAAGAACTAAAATTAATGATCTAGATACTGATCTTATGTCTTATGTCCCTTTTGTAAAATTGACAAAAGATAGTGATAATTTTTTTATGACCGATTCAATAGGTGGAGATCCTAATAACATAGGTGATCAAGGTTATGCTTCAATGGCATTAGATAATGATTATATTATTGCTAAAATGATTAATAGTAAATATTTAAAAGGTGGAAGAAAACTAGTTAAAGATGATGTTCAAGGATGGGGATGGGAATATACTACTTCTGGAGAAGAAAGAAAAGAAGGTGGAGTTGATCGTATAGAAGGTGATGATAAAACTTTTACTATTTGGGGAAATGCTGATGCAAATTTTAGAGCCACTGAAGTTCCTACAATAAACGAAACTTTTGCAGATATTTTATCAAGATTAAATATTGTAAATAAAGCAGGTGGATTAAATCCACAATTTTTAAGTAAAAATGCCGAAGATTTTACAGTAGAATTAAATCCAGACGGAACTGGTAAAGTTGCTGTAATGAAAGGAGATGCTCCATTAATATTAGCTACTATTAATGACTCATTAGATAATGCTTTTAATAATTACACCGATAGAGAAAAAATATCTATATGGAAAGATATATTTTTACAAAAAGATGATATAGATTTAAAGACAGGTTCTCAAGATTTAAAAGATTTAAAACAAATGTTTAAAAAACACGTGTCTCAGTTTATACCTAATATTAATATGTCTGAAGATAGTGAAGAAATGAATGAGTTACAAGTTACTCATCCTGAACTTTGGGGAAAAGTAAACACAGCAATGGTAACCAAAAATATAGGAGATCCACTGGAGGTAAAAGATCACGACGCTGCGGCATTAGAAATTTATAATGAAATATGGACAAATCCAGCTGCAGCATTTACTGAATATAGTGCTCTAACGGGAGAGGTAGCTACAGAAGTAGAACAAGGTGTTATAGAAATTCCTAGGTTTGATGAGTCAATTGAAAAAGGCGTACCTGTTAAAACTCCTTTAGCACCTACTAGAATAAACTTAAATACAGAAAAAGGAAGAAGACAATTTTTCAGGATTGTATTAGAAGATAGTAAAATTTTAAATGATTATAGTAAAGAAGATAGAAAAATATTATTAAAGAAATTACGAGCAATGGGGTCAGAAAAAACTGAAGAACACTTAAAAAAATATGAACAAAGTAAGATAGGAAATAGTCAGAATGATTTCTCAGATTTAAAAGAGTAATTAAATAAAATACAATGACAAGATATAAAGTAAACGGTAGTTATTATAATGTTCCTGATGATAGATTGGAAGCTTTTTTAAAAAAATATCCTAATGCAGTAGAAGCTCCAAAAGAAGAAGAGACTAAAGAAACAAAAGACAACGATATTATAAAAATCGATGAGTCTACAGCAATAGATTCCGATCCTGTAATATCTACCCCTACTAGAGCTTCTATTTTAACTCAAACAAAACCTATTAAAGATTCTGGTTTAGGAAAAGAAACACAAAAAAATAGTGCTAAATTTAATCCTGATGGATTAAATTATGAAGAATTACTTAAAGTAGCAGAAGTTAAATATCCTATAAAAGCTAGAAGACCAGCGGGGATACTGCAAGAATTAAAAAGACTTAAAGATTTAGATCAAGCTGAAATAGAAGAAGAAAAAATGCTTGCTATAGAACCAGATGAAGAAGAAGTTAAAAAATCAGCTGCAGATGATTATTTTGCTTTAAATCAAATGCCTAAAACTGATGTATTTGAAAAGAATAGAGATATTCGTTTTAGTCAAGTTGTTTCTAAACCAGCAATGAGTATTGAAGATTACCTTAAACCTCTAGGTAAATGGGAACAATATCAAGAATATATTAAAACAGGAATTATTGATCCAGATAAATATACTGGAGAAAGTAAAGAAGAAAATGAAAAAGAACTTACTGATTTATATAATTATTCTAGAACAAAAGTTAGAAATGCAACCCAACAAAGATTAATTCAAAATATACCTCCATCGGTAAGAAAACAAATGAATTTTTATGGAGAAGGAGAAGAGTTTAAAAACGAAGAAGAAGCAGTACAAAATTTAAAAGGAATAGGAGATATTATAAAATCTGATAATAAACAAATAACTGATGAATATAGTTCTTATATTTCAGATGTTACTTTATTTAATGAAAAAATAGAAAAAGTTGGAAATGCTTTTCAAGCAATAAAAAATAAAGCTCCACAAGGTAATTTAAATTTATTACCAATTGAAGATATTAATACTTATAATGAATTAGTTAAAGAATATAAAGGACTTCAAGTTGAAGAACAAGAAAAAGTTTTTGGAACTAGATATGCTAAAATTTTAAAAAACCAACATAAAGCTAAATTATTAGTTGATAATTTTAACAAAAAAATAAATAATATTAAAAATGTTTCTTTACTGGAAAAAAATATAGCTTTAGATTATAGTTTAGGAGCAAGAGCAGCTCAAGGGGCTGAAGAATTTATAATAGGAGGTTTAGTTAATCTTGGAGCAAATATTCAACAATTTAAATTAGAAGCTATAAAAGCTTTATCTGG
>Ga0255047_10002296_pt1 | contig 12739 bp, 8 predicted proteins | sample JV7_2_1_MG_FD_183640 | JGI IMG/M metagenome (GOLD analysis project Ga0255047, IMG submission 183640) | Seawater microbial communities from Jervis Inlet, British Columbia, Canada - JV7_2_1 | ecosystem: Environmental > Aquatic > Marine > Inlet | place: Canada: British Columbia | collected 2016-10-06
AGGTAGAGGTTTTAGTTTTGCCTTTGTTCTTACCTTTCTTGAATGAGCCAGCCTCCATCTGTGCTTCAAGGGTGTCATACATTTCCTGCTGACGTTCATGAGTCATGGTCTCGGTTATGTAGTCCATATTCATGTTGGTACCGTCACCGAGGGGGTCAGTGTTCTTAGCCATGAGTTTATATAGCTCAGGATTGACGGCTCTGATGCCACTCATTATTTCTTGATTGGACTTGATGTGCTCTTTGAAAGGCCGTTTAACATAGTTTACATCGAGTTTATCTTTGTCGAACCTCTGAGAGAGTGGGATGATTTCACCCTTCTCAGTGTAGGTGACTGGGTCACTGGACTTCATCTTGGTAGCGTCAAAGATGACGTACTGGTCTTGGAAGATGACTCCGTCATGACCTTTCTTCTTAGCTTCATTTATCTGGTCATGTGTCGGGGGGTACCCCTTATTAGAGTACCCATCTGCGATGAAGGGGTTCTCAAGTTTGAAGTGGAGAGTCTTACGCTCAGCTAGTCCCGGTAAGAGCAGGTGTAAGGCGGCGGCTTTAGCTTCCTTGACAGCGTCTAATGCCCAGCCTAATTTACCTTCCGGGTCATATAGCCCACCAGTAATTCCAGAGCCTATGTCTGCCCGTAACTCTTTTATGTAGTGGAACAGGTTAGGAGCATAGAGTTCTATGTCGCCGTCTTCTAAAACAATCGTATCAATTATGTCTTTAGAAGGTCGACGTTTGCCGTCACTCTCTAGGTCATCGACGTAGCCCTGCCATTTGATGGGGTCGGTCGAGGCATAAAAGCCCTCACCCAATTCATGAAGGGAGCCTTCGTTAGTACGAGGGCCGTTAAAGATGCGAGGCCAAGTCTTAGCTCTTGTCCAGTGGTAGAGTGGGCCAGTGTACCCGCTGAGCATGGCAAGTTCCTCAACCATTTCGCTCAGCTTTATGCCGGCGATTGTGGCTTTTGCTCTGGAGACTGGGTCATTACTACCTTTGAATTTATCATATTCATTAGCCAGTTTTAAGTAAAGTGCTTCTTTGACTTTGGATACGTGGGGGTGGGGAGCATCTGAGACTGTTATGCCTAACCTGTTCATAGGAGTGCCTACATCTTTATCAGGTATGCCCATCATCATTTGAGCGGCATGTTCCTCTGAGTTGATGACTGCATTGGCAGTTGTGATAGTCTCCATCGGAGTAGATACGTCTGAGAAAACCATGTCCAGAGCGGATTGAACCTCAGGAGGGAGAGCTAGGTTAGCGTTAGTATCTAGTACATCTACAACCTGCTTAGTCTCTTCTATGAGAGCGGCCCAAGCAAGCTCACCTGCGGGGGAAAGATTACTAGGAGTATTGCCACCTATAAGCATCTGTTGCATGATGGTAGCTAAGATTTCGTGGTTAGTGTCTAGGTAAGCGAAATACCCCACATTTCGCTGTACATCCCCCGGCTGTTCCCAATTCTCTATTTTCTTACCTCTGGCTATAGTCTTTTCGATTGCCAACTTGGTAGGGTTATCTGGCATATTGGTAAGTTGAAACGCTAAGTAGTGAGTGAGTTCATGTAAAAGTATGTCAACAGTTCTAGCTTCGTTGAGGGATAAGACCATTCTAGAGGTCGTTCTACCTAACCAGTCTTCTCGACTCCACAAAGCCGCACTATTTCCAGTTTCTTCTTGGCCTTCGGGTATAACGATTGAGTCCTCTCTTGTTCTTGCGACGTCATCTCGTCTATTCCCAGCACTCGCTCTACGTTCGTCTACTAAGGTACCGTCTGCCCCTACTATAACAGGGTCTGAGTCGAGATACCATACGTGAGTACCTGCTAAGGCTTCTCTTTTTTCTCTTTCTTTTCGTTTAAGTCTTTCTACACTGTTTTCATCACCGTGAAAAGCGTCATTGTGAAAGTTCTCCTGAGGGATGAGTATATCCTGCCGTATGTATGTAGTGAGGACACCCTCGTTATAAGGACTGAGGGCTTTAAGTTCTGGCATAGTCTGAGGCAAATGTTCTTTGTCTTGGGCTATAAGATTTGAAATAGCTTCTACACCTGAGGCTTTCTTAGGTAAGGTTCCTACAAGCGCCCTTGCTTTGCTAGGGGTAAGGTCTCTCAGCTTCCAATTCTTTGGAAGTGCTGGAACTGTAACTCCTCGTTTTTGCAACTCAGCTCTAGCGAATGTATACTCTAATTCGTGAGCAGTAGATATTCCGAATTGTGTGTAGACACTATCTTGGAACTCCAACATACGGATTCCCATGAGTTTTTCTAGGTGTGCTGTGGGTGTAGATTCCATACGACTAGACATAGCTTGTTTGAGTGTGTTGTAAGCTCTGGTGGTAGAGTCGAACTCATGCAACGCATCTTCGGCTTGTACAAGAGTATGCGTTACTCCATAATCGAACAGAGGAATTAGACCTTGCTTTTCTCGAAGAGCGTCAAGAGTAACTATACGCTCAACGATGAGAGCTTCTTTAGACTGACCTCCGTTGATGTGGATTTGGTCGTTGATAGCGGTAAGCCTCTCATTTAAGACTGTCTCAGAAAGTTCTGAGTAAGCCTCTTTATGATTCTCATACCAATTAGCTTGCCATATTAGACGAGCGTACTCGAAGTACTTCTCCTCAGTTATGGTTGCTCTAATCACCTGTTGTGCATTCTCTGCACCTTCTAGGTATGCCTCATAGGCAGCAAAGAGAGTCCCATCTTTCTTCGATTCGTTGAAATAGTCCTCCTGTTGAAAGGTAAGGTTGTCCAAGTCCATATCTTGGAGGGGGGTAGTCTCCTCTATAGCCTCTTCTTTAGTCCAACCGTTCTGTGTCATAAGACGCTTAAGGTTGTCTTCATATATCTTAATTTTGGCATACTCTTCCTGTGATAAGATAGGATTTATAGTCTCAGAAAGTTCGGTTCTATCAATGTCCTGCTGGATTGCTACCTTAGCGTATTCAGGTAAGCCTCCTGCTTCCTCAGGGAGGGACATGGCTGTAGTGAGTTGTTCAACGAAGGCTTCTCTTTCACCTTCCTCATATCTCCACAGCTGAGCACGACCTAAGTTGTTGGTGGCATCAAAGGCTCCATATAATATTTCAAGAGTTCTATCATAGAACTCTCTAGGAGTAAACTGGTTATCTGGGTTCTGTTGGTTGTGTGCGTGAGCGGCAAAAGTGACCATCTGCTCTATTAGATGCTTAGCGGCATAGTCAGCAAGTACAGAGTGATTAGTCATGCCTTGCTGTAATTCCTCAAATTCAAGTTCAGTCAGCATGAGGCGGTCAGGTAAAGGTCTATTATCTCTGTTCTGCTGTTCTCTATAGCCTTTGGCTACCAGACGAAGGGCGGGTAAGTAAGACTTGCTTTCCGGGTCTCCAGTGAGTTGTCTAGTTAGTTCTACAAGAGCGGCTCTGCCATCTTTGCCTAAGGTGATTCCTGCTTCTTTTGTGAGGTTTCCCTTGGCTAATGCACTGACAATATCGTCGATAGATACTATCTCACCTTCTTCTAGACCTCCTTGAAGGAACTCTTCTGTCTCTCTGAGTGCTTTGAATACATCATCAGGTCTGTTGGGGTCTAAGCCCTGCATCTCTGCAAAGATGCGGTATTCTCTATCAGTAAGTGTGACTAGACCGAATTCGGATGCGGTGTCGGTGAGTTCTTTTAACGCAAGAGCTTTCCGCAAGTATAAGGTAGCTAACTCAGGGTCTTCTTCAAACGCCTCACTCATTTCTTCTTCGTCGAGGATTTCACCAGTCTTCTTATCTACCATCATGAGGGAAGAGGTGACAGACCCATCAATGTTTCTTTCACCTTGGGGATTGTTAGAGTCTACTTCAAAAGAGTAGGGCTTAGGAAGCAGCAGAGCCTCAGTACCTATGATGTTCCCCGGTTGACCATTAACTCCTGCTTGCTTCTCTTCTTCTTTCTCTAATAAATCTTTGTTACGAAAACCAGCGGCTCCCATGGTACCGCCAATGACAAGTGCTTGGGCGGCAACTTCAAGACCGTCTCTAACGGCTTGCATATAATCAGGGTCAAACCCCATTGTATGGAGGATGGCTTCCTCAGCTGGCTCTTCTAGGAACTCGGTGAGCATCTCTATGCCACCGGCTTGAAACGCCGCCATACCTCTCGACTGAGTGGAGAGGGGGAGTCTAGCGAAGGAGGGAGTGAGCTTACCTAATATAGGAGCCGCACCGGCTGTGTTAAGAAAGCCAACGACTGCGGTCATAGCTCCCATGGCGGCAATGGCTTCTGCCTCTGTTCCACCCTTCTGAATTACTTCGTCATAGGTACTTGCACCTTCTTGAAGGCCACCTTGTAAGACAGCGCCAACTTGCTGACCCCTTAGGACAGCTTTCTTAAGAAGGATATCTCCATCAAGACCTTGAGCTAATTTTCCCATTACACCACGTTGAGCGGCGTGTTTGATACCTCTTTTCACTATGAACTTGGAACCGAAGTGATTAGCAAGTCTGACTGTTGCACCCCCGACACCACCTGCGGTAAGTATGGAAATGATTTGGGGTACAAAGGAACCTGCACCGTGGGCTAAACGTCTAATATCAAAAGCAGATTGAACAGCACCGACTACTCCAGTGTCTTCCCATTCTTGGAAGATGGAACCTCCGCCTTCACCTGTGTTAGCGTTGGCCTGTTGGTACTCTTCTGCACGTTTGATGAAGGACTCAAGGTAGTCATCACCCCACTCGATGGGGGCTATCTGTAAGAGCCTAGCGTTAGCGGCGGCTACCCCGACGGTACCTGATTTGACCCCACGGAAGAATGCACCGGGAGCGGCGGCAATGGCTTGCACCTTACCCATGAACCCATCACGGTCTTCTACTTCTTTCTCTTTCTCCTGCACTGATTTAGAAGGTGCAAAAATATCTCTACCGAACATGTCGGAGAGATGATTCTTGATTCCATCATCAGTAGCCTCTTGGGAAAAGACGATGTTGTCATGTCCCTCAGGAGTTCTTAATCCATCCGGTAGGAAAATGGTCTTAGTTGGCATGTAATCTTATCTCCCAGAATTAAATCTGTTTGCAACATCTCTTAGCCCTCGTACTTCTTGTGTGGGGGGAGGGCTAACGTTGAATCTCGGGTCTCCGTCAGTTGGCATCGGTTCAATGACAGAGTTAGCATCTGCTCCATCACTAGCTGGAGTCACTCCAGCTGAGCCTCCGCCTCCACCGAAGTGAATGCCGATGAGTTTTTCAATCATCTCTGGGCTAGCGCCTATGCTTTGAAGATGCTGAGTTACATCATCCTGACTCATAGCCATGGATTCACCAGTGTCGGGGTTCATCTTCCCTTTAGCGTCACGAATCATCTTGGAAACATCGCCACCAATTTTCTGGTCACGGGCTATGTTTTCTTTCTCTTCCTGAAACTCTTGTAGTGTCCTAGCGTCAGCCTGTCTCTTGGTCTCAGTCTCTTTGGCGAATCCAAGACGCTCTTCGGCTAAGCCAAATGTCTCATCATGCTGTGCTTGGCTTTGTGCCATACCTGCATCGGCAATGCCTTGCCTTTGCTGTAAAGTTTTCTGAGCTAGTTGGGTGGACTCGTCAATACCAAAACTAGAGCCACCTAAGTCGGGGTGTTCGAGGGCTTGTCCTGCAAGGGCTTCTCTTATACCTCTATTCTGAAACTCAGACATTTTGTTGCCTTGAGCCATGCCTACCTGAGTAGCCATGAGGCCGAATTGCCCTATGCTTTTCTTACGCTGTTCGGAACCTTTAGCACCAAAGCTCTTGTTAAAGGCAGTCATGAATCTATGCTTCTTAGTCATCTCGGGTGCCTGAGCAAAGCCTTGAGGGAGACTCATCCCACCTCCAGCGGGTGGTGCGGGTGTGGGAGTAATACCTGCACCTGTGAAAGCACTTACAGGTGGCGTACCACCAACGGGGTTAGGGAGTGGGCTTGCAGTAGCGTCATCTCGCCCCGGTTTGAAATCCTGTGTAGTGAACCTACCACCAGCCTGAGGTAGAGGGGCAGTGGCTCCTGTCTGAGGTGTCATCTTTTTACGTGCTTTTATAGGATTTCTATTCGGAATCTTTTTCCCTATCATACCCTTCGCCGCATCTAAACCTCTTTGGCTTCGTTGTTTTGGGTCTGCGTGTATTGAGTTCCGGGGTATAGTTATAGGTCGGATTTGGAATCTATTCGGCATTGGTATCTCCTAGAAATATTCTGTTGATATTGCGTTGTGCTCTGTTATCTTCTACCCCTTGCCATTTGACAAAGTCTCGGTAATAATCAGAGTCTTTAATTTCTGCTCCTGCGTTTTCAAAGTCTCCCCTTTGTACAGCGGCTCTAAAATTTTTGAAAGTCGACAGAGCCGGGAGTCCCATGTTGAAGGACATGTCTATGAGAGCATGTTTGTGAGTGGGGCTTAGATTATCGTAGATATCTTTTCCTAGCCAACCTCTCACTTCGCTCTCGGCTACGTCCATGTCTTCTTTCCAAATCTCTAGAGATTCATCTTCTGTTAAAGGGTCAGCCATCAAGTCCCTGCCGTGGCCTACCAAGAAACGACCGTCAGCTTGCTGACCTTGGGGGCCTAATGGCTGACCCGCCCTGTCGGGGGAAAGTCTGTCTGCCTGTGCTTGTGTGATTGGTCTATCGTCTAGGTTGTGGCCTATGCCGACTGTCCATTTCAATACACCGTCTAGATAGGGTTTGCCTTTGATATTCTCCTCGAAAATCATACTATCTAGCATTTGTTTTTGTTTATCGAATTCCATTACAGCGAACCTAAGAGTCCCATGGCTCCGCCAGCCATTGCGCCCATTGGGCCTCCTGTCATGAAACCTTGAGCGGCTCCACCAGCTACGCCAGCGGCGGCTCCCATGATAGAGTCGGAACTTGACTGACCTTTAGGTTGTGGAGATATGCTACCTATCTGACCTATGACAGTAGAGGCTTTGAGGATTGTATCTAAATCCCAACGAGCTTCATCGAGGGTAAGGTTAATGTCTTTGTTGTATTGGTCAGACTTTGCGGATATGTTGGTTACAGCATCTTCTCTAGCTATTTTGTAGTTATCTGCTAGGGCTTTGGTCTTAGCCATCTGCAAAGTCATGAGGTCTTTAGCAGACTGCAAGTAAGCGGCTGCCTTCTGCTGTTGGGTCTGTATGGTACGTTCCATACGGTACTGAGCGTTATCCTTGTTGCGCTCGATTTCGAGAGCAGTGAAAGCGCCGTACATGGCAGTACCAAGAGAAGCGCCTTGTTCATACAAGGGGCCAGCCACTCGGTTGTAAGATTTGGCTAGGTCGATGAGGGTACCAGCATTGAAGTTGGTTACTTGGTCGTCTATCTCAGCCTGAGTGGGAAAGATGTTCAGTGTGTCTACATGGTCTTGAATAAGATTCATGAACTCTTTCCAGTCGTTGACCGGATTGAGTCTCACTGCATCTGCATATACCAGAGTACGACCCGCAGTTGAATTGAGAAGGTCGAAGTCTGGGTCATACGCCTTCACCCCTATATAAGGATTACCTGCCTCAATCATAGACTCGGTCTCTTCAAGTACACTAGAGATAAGAGTAATCGTATCTATATCGACTGTTGGGTCGCCTATCATCATTGTTTTGTGAAACTTTTCTAAATAAGTAGGGTATCCTACGTCACCACTAGCACCACCACCCATAATTAATCTCCTTGTAGGTCGTATATTACGACTCTGGTTTCTGTGTTAAATCCTAAACGTTTATATAATTTTGCTTGTCGTTCCATAGTCCTGCCTTGTATAGACACGCATCCTGCGTCCTTAGCGTATTTCTTAAAAACTTCCATGCAGGACTCCCAACCTCTTCGAGGTAGAATTCTGAATATACTGACATTCTGAAAGTACAAACAAAAGGTATCTGTAAGAGGGTCTTTGTTTATACTTGTGGTGCAGAATCCATACACATCTTGGTTACTGTCTTTAACTGCCCACACTACTGAGTACCCTTTAGAGAGAAATTGTAAAACTTTCATCATTATCTCTTCTGTTAAAGGGACTCCCTTAGTCCAGTCATCTATATAACACTTCTTAATTAAAGGCCAAAACTTGGGTATATCTTTAGGAAACAGTCTTACTAAAGTAAATTTAAGAGGTTTTGTTTCCTCTTGGGCCTCTGGTTGTTCTTCCGCTTTCATACATAATCCTCGCTCGTACTCGTTGGATAACTCCCCCTGAGGAGAGGTCTCCTTCTATATTGATTCTAAACTCTACCCCTCCGCATGGGGGGAAAAAGATGTTCTCGGGACTGCCTCCTATGGCAGTAATGGTAGCAAACGCATCTGAGGTGTCGAACCTGTAATCCGTTCCTACTACTAAGTTTACCACATCTCGGGCATATAAGTCAACATGTCTGAGGCTTTTTATGTCAGAAACATTGAAATCGAAGTGGTGGGAGGTGAGTTCCATAGTGGTTGTGGAGCCGGGAGTCCCTAATTGGGCGTGGAGAGTGGTGCCTCTGCGTAGTACTGAGGTGGGCCGTTGAGCTATCTCATACAACCCATTGGGGCCATACACGTAAGTGAGGAGAGAATCCCCTATATATAGTTCTCCTTTGACTGGGTCATAGCTCATGTGAGTTCCGGGTAAGAAGAGAGTACTAAGAAATTCCGAGTAATCCAGTAGCTCTGGGCCTTCTGAGGTCAGCTTAATGAGCTTTTGTTCTGTTGTAATTATGTAGTGTGTACCCCCGACACTGTGAACACAGCCTCTATTCCCCGCTTCTATGGGGATGATTGCTACTTCCTCCATGTTGGAGTTGATTACGGAGATGCCTGAGGTGGTGTATACATAGAGATTATCCCCTAAAGGAGCCATGAAGAGTATCTCCCCACTTTGGGATAACTGTGTAAATCCAATATTGGCTGTGCGAATTTCATCAATGATGTACTCTCTCAGTATGTCATGAGTAGAGGCTCCAGCGATGTGAAACATGGCGAGGAACATAGCGAAGGGTGCCTGAGCATCCTTGGAGGTTCTCGACCAGAAGATGCGGTTGGAGTTGTCCTTTTCGGCGGTAGTTACTGCTCCTGTACCTGCATATTGGTTTGTTACCTTATTCGCTGGAGAGAACTTGACCATGTTGTCCATGAACTCATACCATCTAGAGGCTACGGGTATCTGAGTGCCGATTACCGCCCCACCCAACACTAAGGCTGTGCCGAACTTGGCACAGGTAGCGGGAGTTATAACGTCGTCCTGACAGACGTAATTATCTTTCTTAAGGTGGGTGGCCTTGACTACTACGGAGGTATTGTTGGTCATGAAGATAAAGTCTTTACCGAAGTCGGCTAAAGCCCATTTTCCACCGCCAAGAGGTACTGTATTAGAAGTGGAAGGATTAGACGCATCGTAAAAGGCGAGAGGAGTGGCAGTGGTGAAATCATCTACCTCGGACATACCCACTTCTGAGACCAGCATTACATGGTCTGAGGTCTCAAGAAGCATAGGATAAGGCCATACAGGAGAACCAGACCAACCTTGTACAAGTGTCTCAGGTTCCTCAACACCAGAGGGTGTGGGTCTGGCATTCAAGCAAGCGGCTAGGTACGGAGCGTTTACAGCGAGGTTCTCGAGTGGACGTAAGCCCTTAGTGAGAGCCTCTGTCATAATTTCTTCTGGGAACTCAGCTGGCATTAAAAGAATTTCCTAAGGTCTTTCTTACCGTCGTTATTGAAGGTAAGGATACAATCTTCTATCTTAACGTCTGACTGGGAAGAGGTGAGCGTGACTTTGAAAGCTCTAGCAGTAATCATAGGCTCTGAGTAAGCCCACTGGCCTGAGTCAGCGTTGAGTTCCTCATACCAAGAGGAGTCATCAGCATCATCTACCGTGTCTACTTTGAGGGTAATGTTAGCGGTGCTGGCCCCTTGGTCAAACAGTATGTCTACTCTCGTTAGTGTCTGGAGAGAGTTACGAGGGAAGTCTATAATTTTGGATGTGAGGGTTGGGTTGTCGGAGTTGAGTGTGGTGAAGAAAGCTAAGAAGCCTCCCTCTGCGGCTACACCCGCATCATTATACCTAGTCTGCTCTTTCCACAGACCTGATTTGGGATTGAAGCCATAACCAGTGGTGGAGTTGGATATCCACAAGTCCCCCTCCTGAGGGTCGTATGTAAGCATCTGCTTATCATAGGAAGTGGTGTATGCGGAAAGGAACTCTTCGTATCCAATGCGTTTGGGTTGCAGGTCAGTGCCCATCATATAGAGAGTGCCTCTATCGTCGATGAAGTAGTGAATGTGCTCGTTACCCCCGACAAGACCCCGGAAAGGTACTCCTACGTTATGGACTTCGGGTATGAGGCCCATAGTAGGAACGGGGTCAGTGATGGGATTAAGTGCGGATACGCCACCTTCCCCATAGACAACTATGTGTCTACCAAGAGGCTTGACAGTGTGGACTTGCCCTTGCCAAGGCATAGGCATGAATCCAGACTCGTTTCTAAGGTTGTAAAAATGAGTGAGGGGGTCAGTAGTGTTGTTTGTGTCTGTCGGCAATCCTTCCATACCATCTCTTTGAAGAGCAAGGCCATCGGCATTTCCTTGATTGACGAGGGTGTCACCCCCACCGATGGAAGACCACCATACCCAATTCTCTTTAGGCCCTTTGTTTGTGAGGTCAAAACGAGTGTCCCAAGAACCTAGGTTAGTCTGATTGTTTTCCCAAAAGGAGGGCCAAGAAGGAAGAGTGCCATAGTAATCGGATTGCGAGAACCCCCCGAAGAAGGTACGTCCTTTCCACATACAACCCGTGTTAATGGTGTTGGTGTCGTTGACAAAGGCTCTAAGGTCAGTGGAGTTTGTGGTGTAAGGCTTTATGATTATATGACATGCACCATTCCAAAAGAGCCAGAAATCCCCTTGGTTAGCCCCTTGCCAAAGCTGTCCTACGACGATAGTAGAGAAATCTCCTTGAGAGTCGTAAGCGTAAAGTGTCACTTGAGTGAGGGTGTCAGTGTCCTCATCATACTCATAGAGCTTGGTTGAGGTAAGGACGTAGGATTTTTCATTGCCTCGGAAGTACTGAGGGCCGGTAGTACCGACGGTGATGGAGTTGGCGGTAAGCTCACCTGAGCTGACGGGACTGGAGGCTATAGAGAGTTCTTCTAAACCACTGCCCCTCGGGCGCAGGTAATTGCAAGTAACCAGAGAGTCTACCCCTCTGGTTTCTTTTACGTCCGAGCGTAAGCCCTTCTTGAAAGCCTCTCCAAGTTGTAGAACCTGTTCAGGCATTAAGCTGGGCCTCCTCCTTTAGGATTACCTCCTCCGTTAGGCTTGCCTCCTCCGGGTGTCACATCAGGAGCGGGAGTAGGGTTAGAAGGTAAGAAGGGTTTATATAAAGCCATATACCATACCTTACAAGGTTGGTCGACCATCACAGATACACGGGCATTTGAGGATATCTCCTCAGGTGCATTGATGATTACGTTAGGCCCTAGCTCAAGTTCGACAGGTTCCCACTCTGTGGTGGACTCTAGTTTATTAGCTACGATAGTTATCTTGGGTGCTGGGCCTGTGTCGTCATAAGATTCCAGAAATACTTCCAGATAAAGGACATGACCGGGAAGGCCAGAATACATGTGGTAGATGCTTTTAGGCTGTTCTCCAATCAAAACCTGAGCCCTACCTGTAAAATAGGTAGCATTTAAGCTGAGTACTTTGGGAGTACGTTTTATCGGTGCCTTCTTATAACTCCCTGTGCTTCGTTTAGTCATTAGTCTTCGAGTCCTCTCGCATGTTGCCATTGGTCGTACATTATACCGTCGCCATCCACTTCGTTCACAGAACGTAGCAATGCGGAGTACTTAGCCTCAGCCGCTGAGCGGTCGCCAAGGGTTAATTCAAATTCGTAAACAGACGCTAGATTAAGCGCCTCTGGGTAATTGACACTCCAGTAGTTTACATGGGCATCAGAGGAGAGGGTGTCAGATTTGACGGCTCCCATGATTTCCATTGTGTAGGCGGCGTCCGACTGTGGTGCCCATAAAATAGTTGTTTGTTTAGCGATATCAATGTCGGTCTCTTTGCCTACTGTCCAATCACCTCCGGGGGTACCTGCGGTTAGTGTGGATAAGTCCTGAGGGTTATCGAAATAGAACTGTTCCCACGATTTCCAGTTGCCAGTTACATCCGTACGTTCACCAGCGGCATCTATAAAAGTAAGTCGTTCAATGGTAAGCATCCCCGCTATGAGGGCGGAGGTGTCGGTGGCGGCTACAGCAACAGTCTTCTGCTGTCGTGGAAGATTCTCCAGAAGCATCTGGTCGAGTAGGCGAGCACCTGCATTGACCCAATCACCAGCACCTGCATCTACATTGGCGGCGAGGGTGCCTGTAATCATGTCGTATCTATTAGTGGTGCGAACGAACCTAGCTCGCATTGCTTGAAAGTCTGCCATTTAAAATCCTTAAGTTAGGGGGGCCAATGAAGGCCCCCCATATATTAACTACCGGCTTAGGTAGCGTTGTCTCCAAGGTTGTACATAACCATCCCAGTTTTCGCAAACTGAAATTCCCAACCTGCCTCAGTGAGATACTCTTCTTTCACAGCATCATAGGCGGAGAATCCACCTTCCTTCTGAGCGGGGTCAGGCTTGAACATGGTATCGGTAATGTAAGAGAAATTTACATTTTCCGGTTCCATGATGACTGCCATCTTACGATAGAGAGCAGTCTGCGTGAACAGTGGGTGGTTCACGATGTTAATGCGCCCGAATGGGCCATCCCACTTC
>Ga0255047_10002297_pt1 | contig 12736 bp, 12 predicted proteins | sample JV7_2_1_MG_FD_183640 | JGI IMG/M metagenome (GOLD analysis project Ga0255047, IMG submission 183640) | Seawater microbial communities from Jervis Inlet, British Columbia, Canada - JV7_2_1 | ecosystem: Environmental > Aquatic > Marine > Inlet | place: Canada: British Columbia | collected 2016-10-06
CGCGTAGCCGACTGCTACCGCACCATCGTACGCAACTCACTGCGGATGATGGCTGACCCGCGCTACACCCCCGAAAACTTCTTGATCAACGTCGCGCAAAACGAGGCCGACCCTGTCTTTGAGGCGGTCGACGCCAACCTACTGCGCGTACGCTTCAAGGTCGATATACAAGCCGGTTCGATGCAACCGTTGACGGAGCAACTGGAGCGCGAGGATGCGCTGCAACTGTTCAACTTCACCATCGGGCTGCCGGAGATCAACCGGATGGAAGCGATCAAGGGCTTACTCAAGGCGTTCCGTGTCCAAGACCCCGACAAGTACCTGGGCCAGACGCAAAACGCCGACGCCATCAAGGCCGCGAACTTAGAAAACATCGCCTACCTCCTCGCCGGTGGCGACCCTGGCGTCACGCCCGAAGAAGACCACCAGATCCACATCCAGACCCATCAGACCCTACAGCAGTTGCCGCAGTTTCAGCAAATGCTACCGGCGCAGCAGCAGCAGGTCTTGCAAGTCGCCCAGACTCATATGGCGCAGCATCAGCAGTACCTGGAGCAGATGGCGCAAGGCGGCGCACCGCAGGCGGCCGGTGCCGACGGCGGTCAAGCCAGCGAAGGCGACGGCGGCATCATCAGCCTCGTACGGTCGCAGGCGCAAGAGATGAGTCAAGCGGTTCAACGCGCCCCAGGACAAGGCTAACCGATGATTTTCCATGACTTTGAGTGCGACAGTTGCGGCCATAACATGACCGACGTGGCGTTTGCTACCCATAAGACGATCAAGCGCCAGGTGCCGTGCAGTGCGTGCGGCGAGACAGCGTCGATGCGCTTCCGCAAAAACAACCTCATACACCACGACCACTCGTCGATGTACGGTCAGTACCACGTCGGTTTCGGCGAGGTCGTAAAAAGCTATTCTCATAAGCAAGAACTGATGAAGAAGTACAACGTAATGGAGTCAGCCGACGCCGTCGGCGGCTCGCGCAACCACATCACCTCCGACGTAACTAAGCCTGCTCCACGCAGCAGCGAACCGATCTATTGGGGCGACACGCCCGATGGGGCGATAGCCGCAGCCGAGCAAGCCACAAAGGAGTAATAAAGGATGTCCGAAGGAATACTGGACTTGGACTCCGGCAGCGACGACGCGGCACCCGATACTGGCGCTTCAGAAGAGTCGACGAACACCATCGATCTCTTTGAAGACACCCAGGATGCGGCCCCGTCTGATGAGGCTGGACACTCTGACAGCGAGACATCGGATTTCGATCCGGCACAGACCGATTGGCTTCGCGCCGATCTAGCGTCGGTGCCGCAGCAGTACCAACCGCTGGTGCCGCTGGCGAAAAACCTACAGGCGCAATTTACACGAACGCAGCAAGACCTTGCAGAGCAGCGCAACCAGCTTGCGACAGAACGCAACGAGTGGGCCGGACGCATACAACAGATGGCCGCCCCCCCACCGCCGCCCGACCCCATCGATCAGATGAGGGCCAATGTGTCGGAAGACGAGCAGCGCGGCATCGACGCCGTGCAGCAGATCGTCCAACATCAGGTCGGCAGCCATATCAATGGACTGACACAGCAGGTGCAAGCCTTGCAGGGTCAGTTGCAAAACGCCAACCAGTATGTCCAGCATCAGCAGACGGCGTATGTCGATCAGCAAGTGCAGGAGGCGCGAGGGGTATACGGTGCGGATCTGGATGCGTACACCGACCAGATCGTCGCAACGACGAAGATCGCCAACCCCAACACGGGGCAGGCGTACACTGTCAAGGAAGCGTATGAGCTACACGCGGGGGTTACGGCGCAAAACGCCGCCAACGTCCGGCAGCAGAATACGCAAGCCAAGCGCAACAGCAAGAATGCAGTGCGTTCGACGCAAGGGGTCAACGCCAGCGAGGAAGGCGGTCCGTTGTCCGACAGCGATGTGTTGTCGGGTCTAGCTAACCTTGGATTTGAATAGGAAAACTTATTATGGCAGCTACATCTACAACCGAAACATGGGATGCCGCGTGGACTTTGACGATGCGTGCCAAGCGCAAGGAGTTGACCGATAACTTCTTCGACGCGTACCCCACACTTGATATGTTCCGCAGCGGCGGCGCTCTTGTCACCGATAACGGCGGCAAAGAGATCCAAGCTGATCTTATGTACGGCGGCAACTCAGCGCAGTACTTTAGCGGCTACGACGTACTAAACACCGATGCCGTGGACGGCATCACGGCGGCGTTTTATCCGTTCCGCTATGCAGCGGTGCCGATCACGATCAACTACACCGAAGAGATGGAGAATCGCAAGTCCGACTCTGCGATGAAACTTCTCGCCGCTAAGACCGAGCAGGCGATGCTGACGCTGCGCGACCAGATCAATACCTCGATCTACTCTGCCCAGACCGGCAAAGCACCGTTGGGCTTCCAGGACATCATCGCTGACGCGCCAGGCACGACCCCGACTACGTTGGGCGGTGTCACCGTCAGCAGCAACACCTGGTGGAAGAACAAGACCAACGACGCCAGCGGCGACACGTCTTTCGTCACGGCCAGCGGCAGCTTTTACGAGGGTATGTTGCGGATGTCGACGACGTGGAACGATGTCAGCGAAGGCAACGAACAGCCATCCAATATTTTTACGACCAACGATATTTACGGTTCGTTCGAGGAGATATTTGAAGGCACCGGTTACCAGCGCCTCACGGCGAAGGATTCACCTGGTGTCGATGGTCGTCTACCGTCGTTTCGCGGCATTCCGGTGCAGTACGACCGCGACTGCGCCAGCGGCAAAATGTACTTCCTCAACACCAAGTATCTCAAGATGCATATGCAGGCCGGTATGAACTTTGCCAAGACTCCGTTCAAGGAGCCTGCCAACCAAATGGCAAAGGTCGGATTTATCATCGTCGGTCTTCAGATCACGACCAACAACCGACGTCGTCAGGGCGTCATTCACGGATTATCGTAGAACCTTAACAAAGCGCGTTTAAACGCCGCGTCTGGCAACGGACAACGCGTTTAAACGCACTCTTTATCCGAGGCGCAAGCCAATGCGCCTTTAAGCCTAGCAACGGGCAAAGGAAGAACAACCATGAGTATACGTAACCAGAATTTCGGCGTAGAGCGCGTCGGCGGTACCGGCATCGGTAGCAAGAACGGTCAGGGCATCTACACCGAATCGTCTACTGCCAAGTACCCCATCGGCCAGAAGTTGGAGCTTGCCGACGGCAGGGTGTTTCGCTACGGCAGCACCGGAGCCGCCGTAGCGGCCGGTTTGTTGGTATCGCAGGATGTTTCTGCTACCTCGCTGGCTGAAACCGACGACATCGTCATTGCAGCGGCTAACGGGTTTGATCCGGCAGCAGGCTCGACGCAGTTCCAGATCACGCTGGCATCCATCACCGCTGATCAGTACGCCGGTGCGCTATTACAGATTACCGACGATGCCGGTGAAGGCATTCAGTACCGCATCAAGAGCAACAGCGCGACCGGACTAACTACCTCCGGCAAGGTTGACATCTACCTGTTCGACCCGATCAAGGTGGCGCTCACCACTTCGTCTGACATCGCTATTGTCGGCAACCTTTGGTACAACGTCGTAGGCGCTACGGCTGGCACGGATTATATCATTGCCGGTGTCACGCCGATTGCGTTCACCAGTGGCTACTACGGTTGGTTTCAGACCGCTGGTATAGCGACGATCCTTGCTGACGGCTCGATTGCCATTGGCGACAACCTTACCCTCAGTGACGGTGTCGCTGGGGCCGTGCAACTTAAAGATGCTGAGACTGAGGCGCTGGTTGGCTTCGCAGCGTATGCGCCCGATACCACCGGTCATGTCGGTGTCGTCGTGCAGGGATTGGTTGCATAACACACAGTGGGGCGGCGGCGCATAACGTCGTCGCCCTCATTTAACTTTCAAGGACATCATGGCAAAGCGAACACAACAGCTTAACCTGCCTAGCGAAATTGCAGAAATCGCTCAGTCGGCCGCCCCCGTCGCAGTAGCTGCGCCGGAGGTCACACCCGACCAGATCGCCCAGCTAATATTGAAGGGCAGCGACGACACAAAATCCGCTATACGCAAGGCGCTGGACCTCGATAAGACCCATGCCAGAGTACGGAAAAACAAAAACCAGACCAACAGTCAGGTGCGTAACACCGTCAAGGCGATAGGCGAAGTGACTCATGTTGACGGTTTCGCGCCAGACCCCCCAGGACGTATCTCCGACCGTGGTCCAGAGGCAGTACGTATTTGGCAGGAGCGTTGGCTCGATAACAACGGCGACAACCTCTCCGAGTACGACCTTGACCATATGGCAATTGAAGCGCAGCAATAATGACCGAAAGCGTTGGGCAGATTAATGCGGCGAGCTTTTTTGGCGATACTGCATTGCTGGGTACCGTGGAGATTGGCACCGTGGCTTGTAGTGCTAGCTTCACCCTACCTAGCCTGACGACGACGGAACGCGACGCGCTTACGGCCGCTAACGGAATGTTGGTCTACAACACGTCGACCAACACGCTGCAAGGGTATGAGAACGGGTCTTGGGTTAATATGAGGTAATGTGAGGGCGTAGGATGACCAATTTAGAAGTTATTCAGACGGCGCTGCGACGCGTGGGTTTGAATAGCAACGCGTCTACGTTCAAAGACGGGGCGCGAACGTACCTCAACATGGTCGGCAAGGACGTACAAAGCCGCGAGAAGTGGAACTGGCTGTTTAAGGCCTCGACGTTCAATACGGTCGTCGGCACCCAGACCTACAGCCTCGCGTCCGACGCGCTGACGCCGCTCAGTTTCCGCAACACGACCGAAGACCACGTCATCATTGTTATGTCGAGCCAAGACCTCGACGCAGCGGACCCAAACCACTCTATTAGCGGCGATCCACGCTGGGTCATCATCGACGGCGTCGACAGCAGTGGCTTAGTGCAGGTTTCATTATACCCTAAGCCCGACAGCGTCGACACCATCGCCTACCGCTATTACGCATCAGTGCCGGACTTCACCGCCGACGACGACGCCGACAGCCTCGACGGCTATTACTCGCCAGTGGTGCAGCCGGCGCTGGTCTACGGTGTCAGCGCCCTCTACAAGCAAGAGAAGGGCGACGACCAAGGTTCGATGGTGGACCGTCAAGAGATGGAGCGCGTCTTAGGCGTCGCTAGTCGCCAGAACGCTAACGTCCAAGGCAACCGCACGTATCGTATGCGGCGCTCCGACAGTCGGGGCGGTTCTCAGTTTTCGTACTACCCCCAAGAAGGCAGTCTTAGCTGATGCCTATCGCTGCACAGAGCTTGCGTTTAGGACCGTGGCGCGATGGCGTCAACTACAGCCTACCGGCCGAAGAAGTTTCACCGGCAGGGTTGTACGACATGGAGAACTGCACCGTCGGGTTAGCCGGAGAGGTCAAAAAGCGCAAGGGCTACGCTAAGTTCAATGCTACGGCGATGAACTCCGGCGCTACCGTCACTGGATTTGGACAGGTCGTCCTCGCTGGCACTGAGAAGGTTTTTGCCTTTTGCGGCGATAAGTTCTTCGACGTGACGGGCGGCACCGCTACGGATCGCACCGGCAGCGCCACCGTCACCGCCGGCAACGACAACACCTGGAACTGGGTACTCGCGGGATCGACGTTGGTTGCGGCTAACGGCGTCGATACCGATGCCGTGACATGGGCCGGTGGCACCGCTAACATCGCGGCCCTTGATGACGACTCGCGTTTCACCAAGCCGACATGGCCTGCCTTTTGGGAAAACCGCCTCTGGCTGGGCAACGAGAACAGCAACAGCGACCGCCTATGGCGCAGCGCCGCCGGTGACATCACGACGTGGGGCGCACTCGACTACTACGCTTTCGGCTACGAGATCACCGGCTTACAGCCTTTCCAAAACACGCTCGCTGTCCATACCGAGTACGGCATCCATACGCTGACGGCGACGGGTAACTCAACGATACCCTTCCAGCAGCAGCAACGCACGCAGCGCGGCACCATCGCCGGACGCACCATCGTCACGGTGCCAGGCGAGCGTCAGATCTTCGTACGCGACGACGGTATCTACCAGTGGACCGGCGGGGCTCAAGTGGAGAAGATCTCCTTTGCGCTCGATGATCGCTATTGGGACGCCATCAACGTAGCGCGACTGCCGTACTCCTTTGCCAACTACTACCCTGCGAAGGAAGAGGTTTGGTTCTACCTACCCCACGGGACCAGCCAGACGACGATGAACTCCGTCATCGTGTACTCAGCCCGTTTAAACGCTTGGTTTGGGCCGTATAACAACTTCACGCGGGACAGCGCCGCTATTGTCGATGACCTGCCCCACGCCGGTGACTTCGCCGGTCGCATTATGACGCATGAGACGAACAACAACGACGATGGGGTTGCGATTAAAGCCTACTTTGAAACAGCCAATATCGCGCCCCAAGGCGGCGATGTCGAGTGCCGCTGGCTTTATGCGCGAACGCTCTTCGACAACCTGGGCGACTTCGATGTCAGTGTGCAGCAGACGGGTGCTGGCATCGTCAGCAACACCGAGACGATCACTATGGGGCAGTCGGGTGCATTGCTCGACTCAACCTTCGTCCTCGACAGTTCGACGTTGGAGTCGGATGTGTCGGCGCTGACCGACGACTCCGATCTTTTCGGCTACGACCCGCGCACGATGCTTCGACTGAGCAACTTCATCGACGACGAGACTTTCACTATACGGCGTATAAGCCTTCAGTACAAGCCCATCGGCCGCACGCGTAAGCGCAAGACAGGAATTGAATAATGGCCTATACCAACCCCTACGCCCAGGCGGCTGCCAACCAGAACAAAAAGCCAGCGGTTAATCCAATGACGATGTATAACCCGCAACAGCGTACGCAACCAGCGGTCCAACCATCGTCGATGTACAACCCATACCAACCTCAGATGCCGTCGTCGCAGGCAGTGGTCACCGACCCCATCACCCAAGCGATGATGCCCGATCCGACGTCGATGTATAACCCATATCAGCCTCAGATGCCAGCATCGCAAGCGGTGGCACCGCCGACGCAGCCTCAGATGCCAGCGTCGCAGGCACTCAATGTGCCGCCCCCACCACCGCCCCCTCCACCGCCTCCACCGCCGAGCAGTATGACCAATGCGCCAGCAGCGCAACCGACGCCAGCACCGTCAACGATGTACAACGCACCGGCGCCGCAACCGACGCCAGCACCGTCAACGATGTATAACGCGCCAGCGCCGCAACCGACGGTCAACCCAGCAACGATGTATAACGCGCCAGCACCTACACCGGCACTACCGCCGCAAGTCAGCGGTATTCCAGCGCCAGCGCCTACACCGGCGTTACCACCGCAAGTCAGCGGCATTCCAGCGCCAGCACCTACACCGGCGTTACCACCGCAAGTCAGCGGTATTCCAGCGCCGGTAGAACCGCCGGCATTACCCCAAGAGGTCAGTGGTATTCCAGCGCCTACCGTAGCACCACCGCTGCCAACAGAGGTAAGCGGCATTCCAGCGCCTACCGTAGCACCCCCGTTGCCACCGGAAGTCAGCGGTATTCCAGCACCTACCGTAGCACCACCGTTGCCGGACATCTACAGCGGCGCAACGCCTACACCGGAGCTACCGTCCATTTACGACACCGGCCGAGCGCCAACAACGACACCAGCAATACCGGACATCTACAGCGGTGCAACACCGACGCCGGAGCTACCGTCCATTTACGCTACTGGCCGCGCACCAGCACCGGTACCTGAGATACCGTCGATCTACAGCGGCGAGTCAGCGATGCCGCAACTGCCGGACATCTACACCACCGGTGCAGCCGATGCAGAAGCCGCACGGTTAGCACGGTCGATGACCAACACCACTGACTTTGCATTGCCGGACACCAGCGGATACCGACCAGAGCTACCCGATATCTACAGCGGCGAGACGATGGCACCAGAGCTACCGGACATCTACGCAAGGGGCAGTTCAACCGACCCAGAGCTACCGGACATCTACGCCAAGGGCGCTACGTCGTCGTACGCGGACTTGATCGGAGAACGCACCGGCGTTGACCAACCAGGCGTGAATACGCCAGGGCAAAGCTATGCGGACTTAATGGGCAGGCGCACCGGCATTGACCAACCGGTTGCCGAGACGTCACCGGCCCAGAGCTACGCCGACTTGATCAAGAGCCGCCTCGATGCTACGCAGGGCGAGGCCGGTCAAGGCTACGCTGACGAGATGCAACGCCGCATCGACGACACCGTCGCTACCGGCCCAGGCGAAGCATACGCCGCCGAGCAGCAGCGCCGCATCGACGAACGCGAATTACCGCAAGCCAACTCGATACAGGAAGCACTTAACCAGCAGTACATGGATCGCATCGGCGGCGGCGAAGACCCGATCCTCGCGTCGCAACTGGCCGACCTACGCAAACGCCAGCAGGATGAGGAAGCGGCGACGATAGAGCAACTAAGCCGCTACGGTGTCCTGCGCGGTGGTGGCGATACCGCCAGTGCGTTGATGCAGATGCGCGAGGGGCAGTCGCGTAACCGCCTGGCGCTGGAGGCATCGGCGGCACAGCGACAGCAGCAAGACCTACGCGATGCGTTGGGCTTCGACCAAGCGCGGTCGCAGCAGGGGTTAGCCGGTAGGGGTATGACGCTGGAAGAGCGCAGTAACGCCGAGAGTGTTGCAAACCAGCGGTTGAACCGGCAGCTACAGCAAGCCGGTGTCACTGGTCAGTTTATGGGGTCCGAAACCCTCCAGGCGCAAGAGCAAGCCGACCGGATGCTGTCGAGCGAGGCGCAACGATCTGCTATAGGCGGCGGCGAGCGCCGTGCGGACATCGCCCAGGAAGCAGGACTCTTTGGCGAGGTCGCCGGCGCAGGCAGCGCCCCAGCGCGTCGGACGCTTGAAGGGTTAGGAGCGAGCGAGCAACGCGCCATGAGCAGGGCGCAGCGCGGTGCGATAGGCAGCGCAGAGCAGCGTGCCGACATAGCGCAGGAAGCGGGACTGTTTGGTGAGGTCGCCGGTCAAGGTGGTGGCGATGCACGCGCTACGATGACAGGCAGGCAACTGGAAGACCAGCTATTGGGCAGCCAGCAGGCACGCGAGCTAGCGACGGCCGCAGATCGCCGTGCTGGCATAGCGCAGGAGGCAGGGTTGTTTGGCGAGATCGCCGGTCAAGGCAGCGACCCGACGGTGCGGTCAACGATGGCGGGTGAAGAAGCAGACCTACGCCGCCAGTTGGCGTTGGGTGCAGAAGGACGCGCCGACATCGCACAGCAAGCCGATCTGTTTGGTCGCGTACGACCCGCCGGTGATGGTGGACCGGAGGTGACGACGTTGGGCGGCCGTCAAGCATCGCTGCAAGAGGAGTTAGCACGGTCAGCGGATGAACGCGCCGGCCTAGCCCAGCAGTCGGAACTCTTTGGCAAAATACGACCAGGCGGCGCTGGAGGACCGGAGATACAGACGCTGGGCGGTATGCAAGCGTTGGAAGGCCTGGAAGGGTCGAGGCTGGCACGTCAGGCGACGGAGGCCGGTCTGACGGGTCAGTACGAAGGTGGAGCGACAGTAGCAGAGCAGAACCGCCTCGATGCACTCAAGACGCAAGACCTACAGCGGCGCTTGGCGACAGCCGGTGCGACGGGTGAGCTTGACCTTGGCGGCAGCCAGCAACCGGTGACGACGCTACAGGCGCAAGCACTGGAGCAAGAGATGCAGGGGCAGGCGCTTGAACGTGCGTTGCAACGCGCTGGCGCTACCGGCGAGTTCCGCGAGGAAGGCGACACCGGCGCTCCGGTAGATACGTTGGAAAAACAACTACGCACCGCGCAACTGACCGGCGCTTTGGGCGATAAAGCGACGCTTGAGGGTCGTCAGGCCGACATGGATCTTATTGGAGCTATTCTTGCGTCGCAAGATGACGCGGTAGATATGAGCCCAGAGCAAAGACGCGATTTTGGCAGCGCATTAGCTAATATGATGACATCGACAAGCCCGTATCAGCAGTCGCAGTTACGCACCTCGCTAGGCGGTTTAGCGGCTACCCCTGATGATCAAGAACAATTCGCGGCAGACCAACGTGCAGCACAAGAGCCGATATTGCAAAGCCTTGGTTTTACGCCAGAAGAGATGACGATGTTTTTTGATGATGGATTAGACGTGACAACGATCATGGGCTTGCGTGATCAGTAACAACACAGGAGCAATATAATGCCAGGACCACTCGCCTTATTAGGTATGCAGTTAGCCGGTAGCGCCGCACTTGGCGCTGGGCAGTCGTACTTAGGCAACCGCGCTGTTAAACGTCAAGAGCAACGACAAAAAGAGCAAGACGCTCAGAACAGGCTGATCTCGTCGTTTAGCAAAAACGCGCAACCCCAGCAGATGGCGGCGCAGCAAGGACCAGGCATAGGGCAGCAGGTGCTGGGTGATCCGCTGACGAAGCAACTGCTCGCTGGACTCATCGGCAAAATAGGCGGCGGCGGCGGGGGCAACCCCATTTTCTCCTCCGGCGGCGGCGGTGGCGCACCAGGCGTCGGCGGCTTTATGAATCAAATGACACAATAGGTATATCATGGCAGCTTACAATATCACCGCAGACCCTGAGTACGGCGACTTTATGTCGCTGTCGCCGGACAGTCTTCGCCGTAAAAGAATTGATCAATTAGCCGATAATATTTATGCAAGTATGTACGAAGGTGGCAGGACGCCGCCGCGTGGGCAGCAGCGCAGCAGTGCTGACACGACGGCTGGACGTGGCGATGAAGCACGCAAAGTAGCACTGAAGCAAGCGATTGCACAAGAACAAAGAGAAAACGCCGCAGCACCTACCATCGCATCAGAGACGGTCGGCGCGGCGACAGCACCGGATTTCAATGCGCTGGATAAGACGCAGGGAAGGGCAGCGGCGCAAGACACGGCGAGAGAAGCTGATAGCTTCTTACCTACCGCCCCAGCACCTACCATCGCATCAGAGACTACCGGCGCGGCAAAGCCTACGGCCACGGGGCTTACCGGCGACCAGCTTACACAGCGCATCCTTGATCAAGAAGCAGCATTAGCTAAAGAAGAGGCAAGTAGACCGCCTTTACCAGCGGCCGCTGCGCCAGCGACTGGTGGCAATATGATGACGCCGGTGGGACCGGTTGGAGCGCCTGCCGCGCAAGCGATGCCGGACATAAGCACGGCACCGGCCGACGAGCCGTATAAGTCGCTTTTAGAAAGATTAGCCCCAAGTTTGTATCGGTCAGCGGACGAGGACATTACTGGCACGACGTTTCCAACGGTGGACAGCGAAACGTCTAAACGGCGCACGCCAACAGGCAAAACAAACGCTGAGTTGCGGCAAGACATCCTCGACCAAGACGCGGCATTAGCTGAAGAGGAGGCCAGCAGGCCACCGCTTCCGACGCCAACGGGTAAAACCAACGCTGAGTTGCGCGAAAATATGTTACGGCAAGACATGGCGCTGCATGGCGAAGAAATAGATGCACGTAATCGTAGCCAGCGTCCCGACATCGGCGGCCTACCGGAAGGCGCAGTTGAGGTGCCTGACCTGCCAGAAGCACAAGGACCTGGCTTACTGTCACGCTTGGGCGGCTTTGCCCAAAACAACCCTGAGTTGCTCGCCCAGATCGCCCAGGCCGGTGGCGGTTTTATGCAGAACATCGCGCAAGGTAGAGCGCAAAAGGCGGCCGACGCTAAGACGCGTGGGGCGATGGCGCAAAGCAACCTCATCGGCGCACTGACCGGTGGCAAGAGCCGACCGGCGGTGATGCGCGAGGAAGCAGAACAAGGCGGCTTGTTGGCTCGATTGGGTCAGGCGGTTGAAGCAGGCGGTCGCGTCGCTGGCGGCGAGATGCAGCGCCGTACCGCGTTAAGCCAGCGCGGCGAAGAGATGGGGCTGGAGCGCGACAAAGTTGAAAACGCTGCTCAACGTCTACAGGTCGATCTATCGCAAGCGGAGGCGCAAAAAGCACATCAAAATAGAATGCTTGAATTGCAAAAATTAGGCATCAACAACGATCTGCTTATCGCACAAGCCAAGGCCGGTAAAAAAGGTCAACCGCCGCAGAAGGTGTACGACGCGTATCTGGCAGCGAACAGTGTGATGAGTACCGTTAACACCGTAGAAGAATTGATGAAGGATGCTGGGCTATTGCAAGCTGGAACAGGGCTAATGTTAGTACGGGGCGTCGGACTTGAGCAGGGGTTGCCGCAGTCTTTGGGCGGCGATAAGACGCGAGAGATCACCGCTGCGGTCAATCGGATGGTGCAAACATTGGGCGAAGATATGTCGGGCATTTTGTCGAACCAAGACATTGTGTTTTTGAAACAGCAAGCGCCGAGCGACGAGGACTCTATGTCCACTGTAATTAAGAAAGCCGACCTCATCCGCAAGAGGATAGCAGAAAGCATAAGAGATCGAGCCGGAGTTGATGCTGACTATTTCGACATGACACCCTTTGCAGGTTTGATTGATTCGGTGGCAGCACAGGGTGAACAAGCGCCTGGCGACCTGGCTGAAACATTAGGGCAAACAGAGATAAAACTATAAATCATGGCATACAAATTTAAGACCTACGCTGAGTTGGGCGACGTTATCAAGACCGCCAAGCCAGAGTTTGCTGACCAGAACAGCGAGTCGGTCGGCTTGCGCTTTGCGGAGAAGTACGGCGACGAGTATAAGGTGCGCGTCGAGGAAGAGTCGGAACGTGCGCCGTTTGCCTACGACCCAGAGGAGGGCT
>Ga0255047_10002298_pt1 | contig 12736 bp, 4 predicted proteins | sample JV7_2_1_MG_FD_183640 | JGI IMG/M metagenome (GOLD analysis project Ga0255047, IMG submission 183640) | Seawater microbial communities from Jervis Inlet, British Columbia, Canada - JV7_2_1 | ecosystem: Environmental > Aquatic > Marine > Inlet | place: Canada: British Columbia | collected 2016-10-06
TTCGTTGCCGCTGATGTCTTCTGGCAAGGTCAGGTCACCGGAGGTCAAGCGGAGGAAGTTCATTCCTCCCGAGTAATCGACGGTCGTGTCTGTGGGCGTCGCGGCCGGATCGAACTGGAACGAGAAATCGTGGAGTTCGGTGCCGACAACCTGGTACAAGAAGACGATCGCTGTCTCGGGCCCCGCGAGTTGCTGCCGGCATACAGCCGCACCAGCCGCACCGAGGGAAACCATACCCACGTCCCCGGTGATGAAAAGTGCTGTCTCGGCGGTGTTGCCACAGCCCTGTCGGTCGTGGTCGGGTTGAAACAGCTCTATCCCGATAGAAGGGGTGCCATCGTCGAATATCGGCGCACTGGGCACCACGACGAGAACCTGCGACCCGCCGTCTCCGTTGATGGACTCGACGATGATCACCGCGATTTGTTCATCGTTGTCGCCGAGGCGCGAGCTGTCGGCGATGTTCCAGCGGCTGATGCCGGTGGCATCGCCGGTGCGGACTCTCACGGGATGCGACCCGTCGGGTGGGCCCAACACGACGGGCTCTTCGGTCGGAGGGTCGTCTTCCACCACCTCGGCTGATGGATCCGTCTTTTCGATCACCTCATCTTCGGGGGTCTCGCTCTCGATGTCGTCGTCGAGGTCGATGACGTCACCGATGTCCTCCTCGTCTTCCAACTCGATGGGTGGCAAGGAGGAGTCATCGACTTGTTCGCCATCGCCGTCATCCCTCGTTACGACGATGGTCGTGCCTACCCCCACCGTGACCACCACCGCGGCGCTGGCGATGATGAGCGGAATTCGTCGGCGGGGTCGAGGAACACTGATGGTTGTGGTGGCCACGCCAAGGTCAAATGGCGATGGTTCGATCGGAATTGTCGGCGGGTCGAGGTGATACGGGGTCCCGGGAGCTATCAGCCGGTCGACGGGTTCAGCAGGACCCCGGTGCGTTCCGGTGGCGATCTGTTGGTCGGAGAAATCGGTCGGGCGGACTCGCATCCCCCCGATCGCCTCGACCAGTAGTCGGGGACCACGAAACGGCGCGTTCGTATGGAGGTCGGGGCGGATATCGATTGTGAACGGAGCGCCACCGGAGGCCAGATCATCGAAGGTCTGAATCACGACTTCGGGAGTCCTTGTCACCATGATGACACCAGGAACGAGATCGGACTCGAGTCCGATGAGCGCCAGCGCCAGATCATCCGGTCCGAGGCTGAGGTCAGCGGACTCAATCGTCGACCGGATCGTGTCCAGCGTCTCGGGCGCCAATGAGGGAGGCGCGCTGACTGTCAAGTGATCGAGAGGACCGCCGCCACCAACTCCGTCAAGCCGGATCACCAGCGCATCAGCGGACCCGTCGAGCATCGGTTCCAGCGCGGTGCCGGCCTTGATCGTGTTCCCCGAAACGTCCACAGGGATCTCGATCACCGAGGTGGTGTCGGAGCGTTCGACCGTCGCGAAATTGATCGAACCCATGATCTCGTCGAGCCCGTCGAACACCGCAGGCAACGGAAGATCCGCTAGGTCGAAAATCGCGTCACCGGCAGTGCCTGAACTCTCCACGCTGAATCGACCCCCGACGAAACGGCCACCCGATTCTAACAACCCGACCGGCACGACGTGCCAAGGTTGAGGGTGGCTCGCATAACTCTCACGATGATCGTACGCGACGAGGCGGAGATCATCGAGCGCTGTTTGGATTCAGCACGCCCTCACATCGATTCCTATGTCATCTGCGACACCGGATCCACCGATGACACGGTCGAGCGTATCGAGAACGCCTTGAGCGACCTTCCCGGTACTATCCACCACCGGCGGTGGGTCGACTTCGGTCATAACCGCACCGAGTTGGCTGAGCTCGCATCGGGGGTCGCCGATCACCAGCTCCTGCTCGACGCGGACATGACACTCGACGTCGATGGAGCGCTTCCACCCCTCGAACCAGGGATCGCCTACCTGGCCCGTCATCATGGAGAGGTCGAGTATCTGGCCCCTCGCCTCATTGACGGCAAGCATCCGTGGCGGTGGCAAGGATCCACCCACGAACACCTGGACAGCAGCTCCAGTTATCGTGTCGAGCTTCTACAGGGCGTGTCCGTCGTGCATCACGGCGACGGTGCCGATCAAGGAAGACGCCGTTTCGAACGCGACCGAGAACTGCTCGAACGCGATCTCGCCGACAACCCCGATGACCCCCGAACCAGGTTCTATCTGGGGTTGGTGCTCCTCGGTCTCGGCGAGACCGCCGCCGCTCGCTCCCATCTTTTGTGGCGGGTCGACTGCGGTGCGCCGCCGGCCGACGAGCGCTATTTCGCCGCTCTTCGGGTCGCCCAGATCGATGCCCAGACCGGTGTCAATGCGCTGGCTTCGGCGCGACGAGTGGTGCGACTCGATCGCAGTCGTGCCGAAGGCCGTGTCCACCTCGCCGCAGTGCTTCGTCAGATGGGCCGGCCCCGCGCCGGCCGGAGGGCAGCAAGCCGGGCCCGGGCCCGCAAGTCACCACCGTTGGCCTCCTTCGTCGTTCCCGGTGCGACAAGTTGGGAGGCCAAGCTCGAGATGACCCGATGTTCTCTCGACATGGGACGCCGGCACCGGGTAATCGCATCGGCGACCCGGCTGCTCGAGTCGGCCGAGGCCGATACCCGGGCCAGAACAGCCGGCCACGAACTGGTCGAGAGCGCATGGATGGTGCGTCCACCTCCGAAACGCCGCTCACCATTGACCTCTCTGAGACCGACCCAGATTCCGACCGACATCGGGTGGCGTGTCGAGCTCGACTGTCTCCCCCGCTGGCGGACAACCAACCCATCCATAGTGGCTACGCCGGCCGGGCTCATTCTCACCACCAAGCTCACCAACGCGGGATCCTCCGGTGGGCCTTACGAATTCTCCGATCGAAGTCGCCGCGTCCGGGTGCTCAATGCCCGTATCGATCTGGACCACGAACTGAACGTGGTCGGGACCGACCCGATCGATGATCCGGGCTACACCCTCCAAGCTCAGCACGCGCCGACAGTGGGAACTGAGGATCTCCGCCCGATCCGTGTCGGCGAATCGTGCCTGGCGCTGGGTTGGGCCCGGGAGTTCGGCCGCCCCAACGTTTGCGGACCCGTAATTGTCGACCTCGACAACGGACCGCCCCGTCTACTCCCCCAGCCCGACCCCGATCGACACGAGAAGAACTGGATGCCATTCATGCAGGGCGGCCGCTTGATGGTGGCGACCAGAATCGATCCGCTCACGGTCTACGAGATCACTTCGGACGGCGGGCTCGAGCTGGTGGCTGCTGCCCCTGCGACAGGGGTCGGCGTCACCTGGCGCGGCGGATCCCAGGGAGTGCCCTTCGATGAGGGCTGGCTGTTCGTCGTGCACGAGCGTCTGACCCACCGAAACAGTTTCAGCTACCAGCACCGTTTCGCGCTGATCGATTCGGCAATGACGCTTGTCGCGGCCACCGACCCGTTCGTGCTGACCGGAGCTGCTGTCGAGTTCGTGGGCGGACTCGCCTGGTGGCAGGACCGCCTGCTGCTCGGGTTGGGCATCCACGACGCGACCGCCCAGCTGAGGGCCGTCGACTCCGATTGGGTAAGGAGCGCACTTCGCGAGCCCGTGTTGGGACGTGTCGAATCACGCCGCAGGCGGGAACTCGAGAGATGGCCGGCCCTGCTGTCGACGGGCGCGACTCCAGCCCCCTATCTGTCGCCGATCAATCAACCGCTACGAACACACCCGGGTGCTGACGGCCGAATGCTTCCCAGGGCGGCGGTGATCCACGGGGCGAGACTCTCCCGCATGTGAGAGTCGAAGAGCCGGTCGGCTTCGGGCGGCGCCTGACGGGCCGAATCTTGTGGAGTACTGTCCCGACACCAGTGTTGGAAGGGGAACAATATGAAGGCCCACTCTTGGAAGAAGGTCACCGGTGCATCCGGCATCACGTTTGTCGTGCTGTTCTTGGTGAGCCTCATCATCTCCGGCGAACGTCCCGCTCTCGATGACTCGGGTGCTGAACTCCGTCAATGGTTCGAGGACAACGAGTCCGTGGTCGCTTGGCTCACATGGAGCGGCGCACTGTCCTTCGCGCTGTTCTTCTTGTTGTTCGCATCCGGGCTGCGGAGCATCCTGGGACCGGCCGATGCCGACAATGAGGGCGTGTGGGCGAGATTGTCATTTGCCGGCGCGGTGGTGCTGGTGGCCATCGGCGGTGCCGGATCGGCGTTTTGGGCGGTCCTGGCCCAAGAAGAGGTGCTGTCGGTGGCATCGGATGAGACCGTGAAGACATTGGCCGCCTTTGATTCGATCATTTTCGGAGCGGTCGTCCCTTGGGGCGTGGCGGTGTTTCTGATCGGAGCTTCGGTCGTCATCCTTCAAAGTGGGGTCATGGCCAAATGGCTCGGATGGCTCGGGCTGCTGGCCTCGCTGGTGATAGCCATAGGCACCCTGTGGCCGTTCACCGGCGACGACGGCCATTTCCTGGGTGTTCTTACGCTCGTCGGGATGGTTGCATTCCTGGTATGGACGCTTGGGGCCTCCATCGCGATGATCCGTTCAGACAGCACCTCGACCACCTAGCTTCCGCGGTCGCATTGTCAAAGCACCGATGGCCGGCTCCGGCGCCGAGGATGCTTCCCGTCTAGCCCGGCGACCAGCAGCCGTTTCCTTCGATGTTCGCCAACGTGGGTCCGTCTAGCTCGCCGATGCGACCAACGAGCTCCATGCGGACCGAAATGACTTCGACGTCATCGACATCCGCGCCGCTCACCGTCACCTGAAGAGTCGACGGGTCGAGCCACACAACCGTTCCTTCCACCTCGCGCAGGGCTTGGAAGCTCGAGTCGCGGGTGTTGGCTCCGGGCGTGCCGTCATTGCTCCAACCAATGTCCACAGTGAACGCGTCGGGGCCGAGTGGCACGTTGTTCTCGTCGTGGTTCACCACGAAGCGCGGGTTGTACCAAAGGGTGTCGGGATGGGTCGACACGGTCTCGCCGTCGCCCGCGACACCCATCGTGAAGATGTGAGAGCCGAGGGCGTAGCCGGTGTAGGTCACTTCACCGGCGAGGCGGGCCTGGGTCACAACATCGCCTGCCGCCGCCGCAATCGCCACTGCATCGGCACCGGGGGGAGAGTCTCCGCCGACGTTGCAGACGGCCTGCTGAACAGTCGTGGACGTGGGTCCTGTGGCTTGCGGGGTGGTCTCGGTTGGTGTCGTGTCAGTCGAGCCGGCCTCTCCGGCGGCGGTCGAGTCCGACGGGACACTCCCGCCGCCTGTTTCCGAACTGGCCGGGGGAGCCGTGGGAGGTGCTTGCTCGCCGCCACCAGAGCTGATCAGGGCGATGAGAATCACTACGAGCCCAACCAGCGCAGCCAGCCACAGCCACCTCGCGCCACCCCCGGACCGCGGAGTCTCACTGTGCCCGGTACCGGTCGGCGGGTAGCCGACCAGCTTGTCGGGCCGGCTCTCGCTCACCGACCCCGGCCCCACACCTGTGTAGTCGGTAGGGAGAAGCTGGGGATTCGGATCGACCGAGTCGTAGATGCCGGGAGTGGTGGTTTGCTCGCTGGACGCCAGCACACGATCAGAAGGCTCCGCCGCCAGGTATTCCCCGATGACCCCATCCAGCGTGCCCCGGTCGAGCTCGTCCAGGAAACTCTCGATCTGGGGCGCCGGCACGTTGACGATCGCCCGACGTGCGGTCGCAGCCGGCTTCGGTCCCTCGACCGGAGGAGTGTCGCTTCGGACCTCGAATGCGGTGTAGTCCCAAGTGCCGCTCACCGGCTCCACGTCAAAATCAGGGCGCTTCCCCGGATTCAGGATGCGGTCGTGCAAGGTGGCGTCAGACCTCGGTATCGGCTGGGCCGCGTCGTCGAGATCCTCATATTCGCTCGGCAGAGGCACCAGGCCGGCGACCACGATGTCCGCGGCCGAGAGATCGTCGACCTCGATGCCACGTTTCACCAGCGCAGCCCGCGCGATCCTCCAACACGTCTGGAGGTGGGCTTGGGCGCTGACCCGGGTTCCGTCACCTTGTCGAAGACGAGCCGTTCGTCCCTTCCTGTAGAGGTCCGGGCCGAACGCACGTCGATCGACATACCAGCCCTTGCGCTGTCTGCCGCGCTCGAGGGTGACTTTGAGTGCGGGAGGCACCTCTGCGTCGGGTTCTCCGCGCAACCAATCCTGGGTCGCGAGCACGCTTCCGGCCGCAAGTGCAATCGCGGCACGAAGGCGCCTACCCTGCACGAACTCACCACAGAGTTCGGTTCGATTCGGACGAGGCCGGATGAGCAATCCGGGCGAATCGGTGTTGTCCATCAACAACATGAGCGCCGGGGCGAAGGTCTCGGCATAGCAGCGGCAGAGCTGGTCGTTGAGTTCCTGGTCGACCTCGACACTCAGATGAGTCGAGCCGCCGAAGAGATACTGATCAGCCTCCAGCGTCTCCTCCAGCGAGGTGCGGCCGAGAGCCGCCCACTGTTCGAGCGTCTCGACGAAAGCGTTGGCAAGCGGAACCGGCGGGGAGGCCGCCTCGGCCACGCTGCCGTCGGCCATGAGCAGGAGGCCGGACGGTGTTTGGAAGGCACGGCTGTTGGTGGGGTGCAGCCTTTTTCCGCTGAACCCGGTTCGGTCGACCACGGGCCCAAAATCGATCTGCTTCTCGTGTTCGATGAGCGCATACTCCTGCTCCAGGCCGAGGTGTGGAGGCCTAGGCGGTGGATCAGCAAGCAACAAGCCAAAGCGCCGACTCACCGCCGCGTTGGTGTCAGCGTCGTCGAGCCGCGAGAAAATCGTCACCGGTGCTGTCGCCCTAGCGCGCTAACGAGGCCAATGGAACGGCCACCTCAGCCACCTGGCGTGTTGCCCTTTTCGAGGTTGCCGGCCGCCGGCTTGGCGACCTTCTTCTTGGGATCGGTACCCCCGCTCCCCGCCGAGACCGGAGTGGGCGTCAGGTCGTCCTGCAGGGCTCTGCGCTCGGCAGTCCCGGAGTTCTTCCATGCCTCGTTGCGAGCGCGCTGGTTGGCTCGTTGCTCGGGCGTGGCGCTGACTGCGGAGTCCCATTCCCACGAATCGGAGCGGTCACCGTCCGCGTTTTCGGTGTACATCTCGAATGAATGGCTGCCGTCGGCCAGCTCAGGTGACGAGAAGTCCCATCCCCCTTCGGCATCGGCATCCTGGTACCACGCGGGCTCGCCGTCGATTTCGAGCACCACCCTCTCACCAGGCGCTGCGGTACCGGAGAATCGCGGCATCGCGTCGTTGGTGCGTGCGGACATGCCCCTGTTCGACGTTCCTGGTCCACCGGCACCGCCACCACCTCCCACGTACAAATCGCTGGCACTCAGATTCGGGGGAGCTGGATCGGGCATATCGGGAATTCTCCTTGAGCGCGGCAATGACTGGCGGCGACCGTACCACCGCGATGTGTTTCGTTCTGAGGAACCGCCGGAGTAGGCCTGAGCAGCACGGGCCTGGCCCGAACCCTCAGTAGACCGAGACTCGCCGTTCTTCGGCCCAATGGCGCGCGTAGTCGCAATCCAGGGTCTGAGCGGCTCTCGCGTAGTACGCAGGCACTCCCTCCGTGGAATCGTCGCGCTGCATGCGGACAATCAGCGCTTGGCCAAGTGATCAGAAGCTTCGGCGACGACCACCAACCGTGGCGATTGCCCTCACGCACTGCGAGCGGTACGTTCGAAGCGCATGACCGATGGCGTGTGCACGGGGAGGCGAAGTCCCTCACGGCTCGTGAGGTGGCCGATGTTCGCGCTAATCGCGATGGTCGCATCGCTCGTGGTGGGGGTGGACACAGCCGCCGCACAGGGCGCCGATTCGCGTATCGGCCCGAGCTCTGAGCCTGCTTCCCAGGAGGAGCTCGACTTCTACGCCGAGCTGGTGACGTGCCCGGCAGTCGGCGGCTTCGACGTAGTCGAGCAGCAGCCGTCCGTTGGCGGTGAGACGGCAACCGTTCGCTGTGCGTACGACAACAACAGCGTGGCCATCACCCTCACGTGGAATAAGCCCGACACCGTCTTACCTAGCAACTGCACAATCCTTCCGACGTTTGAGCGAGACGACCGGATCGTGCTCTTCGCCGGCCTGGAGGGGTATTCCATCCGAGCGGAGGCGGACTACGCGCCCGAGCCGTACGACGCCGATCGTGCGCAATGGCAGGCGGCAATCGACACACTTGCCGCCCAGGTCGAATCGGTGGCGGTCGATCGATGTCCACCACCCGGCATGACTTGCACCGATCCGCTGCCGAATCTCGAGATCCTGTTCGACCCGGATATCGCGCCCGAGAGCTACTCCGGCCTTTGGGAAGCCTCGTGTTGGTGGGCGGGGGTGCCTGACGCCGACGATCTGTGGTCGGAACTGATCATGTCCGTGCAGTGGTCGGCGGAGGGCATGGACGGCGCGCTTCTCACGTCTATCTGCGGCTATGAGGACAGTTTCGAGTGGGGCACAGGGTTCGTCGATGGTCCCGACAATCTCGCGGTCGGCGCCCGCTTCGACTATCGCGAGGCTGATCGAAAGTTCGACGTGGAGGTGGCCCGCGCTGAAGCGATCCGACTGATGGACTTGGTCGTGCCCCAAGCCCAAAGCTGTGAGGGCGTTCCGTTCAGCCCGCGCAGCGGTGACTTCCAGGAAGTGCCGCCGTATCTCGCGGCCGCCCTCGACCCGGCGCTGTCGGTCGGCCTGATTGATATCAATCTCGACGGCTCAGGTGTCGCGCCGTCGGCCGCGGCGATCGCTAGTGGCACCGCCCCGACGCTCGATGCAGTTGCGGAGAGTCCAAGCTCAGGTAGCGGCGGTTCCGGCGGTTCCGACGATGGTCCACTGTGGGCGAAACTGATCACGCCTGTGTTGCTCGTGTTCTCGCTGGTGATGTTGTTCATCACCTTGTTGCTGGCCCGGCGAGAAAACCGCATCCGGCCGACGATGGAGATCCTGCGACTCGTCATCATGACGGCCGTCGCCGCGGTATCGATCGTCGTGTTCAACACGGCTACGCCACTGTGGGCGATCGCGCTTGCCATCGTGATCGGCGCCGGTCTCGGCCTGTCACAAGGGCGCAACCTCGTCCTACGCATGGGCGAGAAAGGGCCGATGGGTAAGCGCTCGACGCTAGCGATTGTTGCGTTCGGCGCCGGTCTGATCGTCACCCAAATTGCGGGCTTGCTCAATCGCAGCGGTGCGATCACCTTCGGTCTCGCACTCACCGCCCTGTCTGCTGCGGTCACCGTTGGCCTGATCGTGGGCCGGCGGGCACAACTCGCCGAGCTCCGTGCGGCAACACTCGCAGTGTTCGTCGGGGCGATCCTCCTCGGGCCGCTCATCGCGCCGCTGGCGCAGGCATATGCCCAGGACGATGAAGCGGTCTCCGACCCGATCAGAGACCTGATCGTGTGGGAAGACTTGGGCATAGTCGGCGGCCTCGGCATCAACGACAACAAGCCGCTCGTCCCGATCGATGTCAGCGAGGGTCTCCTGGCCGCGCCGATCGACCTCGATACGACCACTTCGTGGACCTCCATCATCGGCGACCAGACAACCATCTACGACCTGACCGAGAGCTACACGTTCGGCGATCTGATCGAGGGCCAGGGGTTCCCGGTCGGCTATTCGGTCACGGGCACGATCGAACGGAACATCGCGGGCACGGTGACGCTCCGGACGGTCGACATGGTGGGCGACCTGGCTCCGATATCGCTACTCACCACACCATCGCCGTTTGGCCAGTCGCGCCTCGCAGGCCTCGACGGCTGTGTTCGTCCACTCACCCAGTCGGCCGGTAATGGCGAATGGACCAAGGTCTTGATCGATGGCGAACAGAGCAACATTGCCCCGAACCAGCCGCTCGCCGACGTGGCCGTCGACTGCGACATCGAGGGGTTCACGATCGGTGACGCAATCGCGGCGGCTCCCCAGCAGCCCGAGGCGTCAGCAGGATCGTGTGCCCCGTATCAAGATGTGGTCGCGGGGATGGATGACGGTAGCTGGCAGCCCGAGAATGTCGACGCCGACACCCTCACCAGTCTCTACAGCCAGCCCAACTCCACAAACTGCACGTCGGGGATGGTCTACGGCAGCGATGCCCGCGGCGCGACCCGTATGGAGGTCAACTACGACCTCGCGTCGTCTGATGCCGCAACCTATGTAAACCAACAGTGGGACGCCCATGACGGGATGTTGGGGCGATTCCAGCCCCACGAGATTGCCGAGGCAGACCGCTGTGGTGTTGATGCGAACGGCATCTCGATCAACCAGCCCGGCCAAGAACAGTGCCTTTCGATCAACAACTACGACCTCGACGACGGCCAGATCTTCATCTTCACCGACACCGCGACGGCCGACGGGCCCAACGTTTTTATCCGCGGCGTGTTCAGCTGGGGCTCGATCCGCGCCCGTTGTCACCACTGCGATCCGAGCGACCCGCGGATTCCGGCTCTGATCGAATCATGGCGACGTGAGGGGCCCAATTGGTCCGGCCCGACGGAGCTACTCGGTGAGGTCGGCCGGCCCCAACCGGAGCCCGTCCCGACTACCACGGCGGCACCAACCGAGGCCGATCAGTTGCAGGCTCAAGCCGAAGCACTCGGCGTGGATGCCGACACCATCGACTTGTTCGTACCCGAGGGCGCCGACGACGAAACACGCGCCGCCGCAATCGCTGCCCTCGTCGGCGCCATGGGTGCGGCCGGCTTGCTGGCCAGTGCCCTGGGTGATGCAGGAATGTCGGCCCAGGAGTTGGCCGACGCGTTCCGCAATGGCGGAGTGCACGGTCTCGCGGACGCGCTTCGAGAAGAGGCTGCCGCCGAGGCCGCCGTGACCGTGATGGACGAGCACGGCCAGCCAATGAGACCCGGCGAAGACGGACGTTATGACTGGGGTGGGAGACGCGTGACGCGCTCCGAACTCGAGGAACTCATCACCGATCAGCGCGGCGCGAACAAGGACCGCGCCCGGCAGGTGCAGTCGCTCATCGACGAGGGAAACAGCAATGCCGCGGCCGCTGAGCGCTTCGCCGGCCTCGCTACTCGGAGCCAGGCCGATGCGGATGCCGACACGCTGATGCAGGAAATCCGTGACGGCTGGCAACGGGTGGAGGATCTCGGCAGTGCCCAGGAACGATACGACCGGACCGCCGCTCGTATCGATGCGCTGGACCTCACTCAGGCCGCCCGTGATCAGACCTACTGGGACAATCCCGTCAACTGGGTGGCGGAGGTGGCGTCCACGTTCAACGATCGCATGTGGGATGACTTCGTCTCCCTCACCCGATTCGATGAAGAGAACGCCGTCCTCCTCATGGGGGAAGGCATTTACGAAACGACCCGCACGATCGGGATCGCCCTGCGCGGCGCGCTCGATGCGGTGGCGGAGGCGGCAAGTCACCCCGAGGCGGGCACGATCTTGTGGGAGACGATGAAGGGCACGGCGTATGACGTCTTCATCGGGTCGGTCATCGGCGATCCGGATACGTATGACCATTTCGTCCAGGCCACCGACACGATCGCCACGGTTGGGGCGCTTGCGAGAGACAACGCCGGCGCGATCGTGCAGGCGCTCACCGGTGTCGATCAGCTGATCGCGTCGATGGATCCGGATCTGCCGCTGCACGATCGGATGCAGCACTTCGCAGCTTTTGCGGCCGAGGCACTCATGGCCGGCTCAGGATTCATCGACGAAGGAGTCGACGCGGTGCGGGCGGTCGATGCCGCGGCGGATGCACGACGAGCGGCCGAGGCGACAGCTGACGCACGCCGAGCCGCCGAGGCCGCGGCCGACGCGAGACGGGCTGCAGACGCGGCAGCGGATGCCGAGCGAGTGGCCCAAGCCGCCGAAGACGCGCGTCGAGCAGCGGATGCCGCCGGCGATACCCGCCGAGCGGCCGAAGCAGCCGAGGACGCACGACGCGCCCGTGACGTGGCCGCCAATGCCCGTCGCTTGGCCGACGCAACCGAAGCCCGCCGCGTGGCTGACGCCGCAGCCGACGCGCGCCGGGTGGCTGACGATCTGGCACCGCCGCCCGCAGGCTGGGTGGACGATCTGCCCGAGGGCGCGGCGATCGAACGCAATGTGATGCACGAAGTCGGCTACAGCCAGGCCCAGGTCGACGAACTCGCCGCCATCGCCAACAAGTACGACATCCAGATCGGGTCACGTTCGACCAACCCGGATTCGATGCACTGGATCCGCGATGGCAAGGCGGTGCCGAAGCCGGTCGGCATCAAGTCGAAGACCATCAACAGCCTCGACACCTATATCGGCGCCAACAAGGCCGACGAGGGGTTGGTCGGCTACTTCCGTCCGAGCGAGCCCAACATGAGTCATGTGCCTGCGGATCTGCAGTCGGCGGTGCAGCAGCGCTACGCCCAGCGGCTGGAGGAGTACTACAAGCTGCGCGGCGACGTCGATGGCATGGTGCTGAGCGGCGAGGTCGTGGAGCGCAACGGCATGCTGTTCAAGGTTGGCGAAAACGGGCGGGAGATCCCGTACGCGGGCGACATCGATCTCGTGTATCTCCGCAATGCCGACGGCACCCATCTCTCCGGCGACAAGTTCCTCGAGGTGATGGAAGACCTGAAGGCGAGCGGGGCCGGAATCCAACACGGCCCGGAGACCGACGTCATCAACCACCTCACCAAAGGGCTCGAACCCGGCTCGCCCGAGTGGCACGAGGCGTATCAGAAAGCAATCAAGCTGCACGAGTCGCTCGAGGATGCCCATCTGTCGGGCGCCGAG
>Ga0255047_10002300_pt1 | contig 12721 bp, 12 predicted proteins | sample JV7_2_1_MG_FD_183640 | JGI IMG/M metagenome (GOLD analysis project Ga0255047, IMG submission 183640) | Seawater microbial communities from Jervis Inlet, British Columbia, Canada - JV7_2_1 | ecosystem: Environmental > Aquatic > Marine > Inlet | place: Canada: British Columbia | collected 2016-10-06
CAAACACCTGCTTGCCGGTGAACACCTGCCGAACCAGCAAATAAGCGGTCAACAATCCAACCATTGCGGTTAGAGGTGCAGCTGTCAGTGCAATCGTTATGGTTGTCCAGAAAGAGTTCCACGCGGCGCCTGTCCATAAAAATCCATCTTCAGTAAAACTGATCGAGAAAGCAGTGATGTAGTGTTTGAAAGTCAGCGTATGATCTAGCCCCCAGATTTCAACAAATCCCCCAAACAGGATCATGAAGTAAATCACCAGCGTCATCGCTGTCCATCCCAGTGTAATCGAAAATACAGGATAGCGTACCCGCCGTGGTAAAACCGCCGGAACACCGGAATCACCTTTACCGGTTACCGTGGTGTAGGTTTTGCGTCCCAGCCATTTACGCTGCAGGAAGAATGCGCTTAGCGTAAAAGATAACAAAACAATGGCCAGTACAGCAGCCTGGCCCTGATCATTTTGCGCCCCGACAATGGCAAAGAATATTTCGGTCGAAAGGACGTCAAAGTTTCCACCCAGCACTAATGGATTACCAAAATCAGCCATGCTTTCGATAAATCCTAACAAAAAAGCGTTGGCCAGTCCCGGGCGCATCAAAGGTAAGGAAACCGTGGTAAAAGTTTTCCAGTTATCGGCGCGTAGTGTTTGCGCCGCCTCTTCCATCGAAGGGCTAATGCCTTCGACCACGCCGATCAATACCAGAAAGGCAATCGGCGTGTAGGCCAGCATTTGTGCAATCATAATCCCTGGCAGCCCGTAAACCCAGCGCGTCGGGGTAACCCCGAGAAGGTCGCCAACAAAGGTTGTTACGACACCGGAAAGGCCGAACAGGAGGATGATCGCGAGGCCAATAACAAACGGGGGCGTGATAATCGGTAGAACCGTCAATGCCCTGAGCAAGCGCCGATACTTCCAGCCCGAACGTGTCGCGACCAGCGCAAACGCCATCCCCAGGGATGTAGTACCAGCCCCGACCAGAGTTGCCATAAAAAGCGAGTTCCATGCCGCCCCGCAACTTACATTGGCAGACAGACAACCCAGCCCCCATATTTTAGGGCTGCTGAACTTGGTCAGAAATATTCCGAGGGAATAAACACCTTCATTATCCCGAAGCGCACTAGTGAGAATTTGCAGGACCGGAAAAAAAACAAAAGCCGCAACGACAGCAACTACCAGCCCAATTGAGCTGACAACAAAAACATCGCCATTGATGGCGCCACGGGCCGCTATGCCCTGGGTCAGGGCAAACAGGAAAGATGCAGAAACAAACAATGCCCCGTACCCGAGACCAAACTGTCGGTCATCCATAGGGCCAAAAACTGACTCAAAAACCTCAAATTCCCAACCGGAAATGCCAATTGCAAATCCCTGTGTCAGCAAATAGGCAAGCCCGCCAAGGCCTGAAAAAATCAGGACATTACTGTAAAATGGATCAGATTTAATCCGCCCCCAGGTCGCTGATGGCAACACCAAAAAAAAGAGGAGAGGTGCAAGCCACACCTTCTCCCCTTCAAATATCTGGATTATTGCGGGCGCGTAATCAGTATCAAACGGATATCCGTCGAAAATCCAGTCCAGCCCCCAGAAGCCATCTTCGATGACATACCAGGGAAGGAAGAAATAGCCAACCAGGCCAACCGCTAACCAGAGTGCAATATACCTGTTGATGAGCGGTGGCCCGATCTAGCAATTATATTATTGCGGTAACGACTTTACTTCGTCATCCCACTTCTTCAGCAAACGCTTGCGTTCGGCCGAGCTACCATACTTGGTGAAGTTATAATCAATCAACTTGATGCTCGACAACTTGGGCGCCTTGGGTGAAACCGCAGCTTTCATGTTTGAAGGAACCTGGAAAGCTTTCACTTCAATGGCGCGCGATTGAACATCAGCCGATAATGCCCAGTCATAGAACATCTTGGCCTCTTCCAGGTTACGCGCACCCTTGATCAGGCTCATTGAACCAATCTCATACCCGGTACCTTCACAGGGGGCAACCGATTTGATTGGGAAACCCTTTACGGCCTGCTTGACCGCGTCATGGATGAACACGATGCCGATTGTGTTTTCACCACGGGCTGCCGCCTTGATCGGCGCCGATCCTGACTTGGTATATTGATTGATGTTCTTGTGAAGTTTCTTCATAAACTCGAAGCCTTCTTTCTCACCAAATAACTGGACCATTGTTGCCAGCGTGGTGTATGCGGTACCCGATGAATTCGGGTTAGCCATCTGCACATGACCCTTGTAGACAGGCTTGAGCAAATCTTTCCAGCAGGCGGGCACCGGAAGATTGTTCTTTTTCAGAACCTCTTCGTTATAGCCGTAGCCCAATGCACCAGAATAAATGCCGATAGTCTTGTTACTAGCAGCTTTGGACTGACGGATTGACCAGTCCTGGAGTTTTGAACGCATGGGCGAATCATAAGGAATTGTCAACCCTTCTTCAGCTGCCTGCAAATGTGGGTCGCCGGTTCCTCCCCACCAGACATCTCCTTTAGGATTTTTTGATTCAGCCTTGACCTTGGCGAATGTCTCACCGGAACTTGCCCGGCTCATGTTGACCTTGATGCCGGTTGCCTTGGTAAAACCCTTGGCCATCAACTGGCACCAGTCTTCCTGGGCACTGCAATAATAGTTAAGTTTCGCGGCTACGGCGTCTCCAGCTCCGAGAGCCATTAAGGTGACGGTTCCGAGGACCATCGGTAACAATAGTTTTTTCAATATCATGGTTTGTTTCTCCTTTGTCATTAAACGCGCACTTTTATATTAAAGTATCACGCCAACTCATTGTAAGCTCTTTGAGATCTGGCTCATCAACTCATTAATTTATATACTGCCCTGCGAATATATCACGAGACGAAAGATAGGTGACATTTATTCTAGTTTATTTTTAATTCAAAAATAGCTTCTAAATTTAAACAATTAGTTAGAGTAAGTTGGCAGCAATTAATTTCTGTCGCAGTCCGGCCGCCGATTCGAAGTGATGGGTTTCAAATCCAATCCTGGCTGCCGCTTCGATATTAATCATCGAATCGTCTATGAATATACAGTCTTGCGCCTGTAGTTCATAACGATTCAACAGCAGATGGAATATTGCCGGATCTGGTTTGGCCATTTTTTCAACACCTGAAACCAGCGTTCCATCGAACCATTGCAAAAAAGCGAACCGCTCCTCGGCAATCGGATAAGTTTCACCCGACCAGTTTGTCAGCGCGTAGAGTGATTCACCTTTGTTTTTCAGTTCTCGCAGTATCTCAACGGATTCACCAATTTCTCCACCCAGCATCTCTTCCCAACGATCATAGAAGGCCTCGATCAGGGGTTTTTTCTCGGGGTACAGCGCGATCCGCTCCGCAGTAGCCTCGGCCAAAGCCCGTCCGGCATCCTGTTTCACGTTCCATTCCGGGTTACAGACCTCCGAAAGGAAGGAATCGATGTCATTCTCGTCGTCGATCAGCTTGCGGTACAAATACCTTGGGTTCCAGTCGATCAGCACACCACCGAGATCAAACACCAGAGTTTTTATCATGCTCTATCAGTCTCGCGTGATATTGCCAGTTTTTGCCAGTTCAGCTTTGAAGTCTTCGATAAAATCTACCGGGGTTGGATCGACGCCACGAAGCATCGCCAGGTGATAACTGCACCAGTCGCCGAAACTTATACCCCCCAAAACACGGCCCAGCCTTGTATCGCCGATCAGGTCAATCTTTCGCGTCTGAACATGGGAAAAATTCCGTTCCTCGAAGAGCCTGCTCATGGTGGAAAATCGATTAATCACCGCATCCGAGTCACTCGGATCGGAAAGGTAAATGATGCGAAAACCCGTACCAATATCCGATTCGAATCCGATCATTTCGTTATGATTGATTTCGGGTAGCGCTCCAGCGAATGCGGCGTATTTTGCATTTTCGTTAAACTTTATCTTCATGGTTCTAGCCAATGAATTAAACAGGCTGGCCGTCGAGTAGACAATCGGAATATTACCGTTGATCCACTCCGCCGTCTGCTTGGCACAATCCTCAATACCGTCACAATTATTGTCGTAGTCGATCACGGCCGTTTCTATCTCGCTTAGCAAATCATCACCAAAGCCAGCGGCCTGCAGCAAGCGAACGCCGTAGGTGAGTAAATAACCAACCGAATTACGCGGTTGGAAGTCACCCGGTTCATTCTCCAGTGGCACACGAATGAGTTCGACTGAATCGTTTTTGGCCCGTCTTGCCAGTTCCCCCCCTGCGGTAATGGCTATCACGCATCTACATCGTTCGCGCATCATTTCGTAGGCGGCGAGCGTTTCCTCCGTGTTCCCGGAAACCGAACAGGCGATGCCGAGGGCAGCAGGCGACACTTGTGTAACGCGGTAATCACGATGAATTCTCAACGCTCCGTCCAACCTGTGTCCCATCGTTTCATTTAAAACATCCCAGGCCAGCGCGGAACCTCCCATAGCTGCTACTTCTATCGAATCAAACGACTGATCCAGTTTTTCCGGTAGAGTGGTATCTGCCAACGCAAATCGAATCTGATTAGCAAGCCCGGCGATTGCGGTAGCCATGCTGTCTCGCACTTCACTCATTGGCCTTGCCCAAACAAATAAATTAGCTTTTCCATTGTCGTTTCTCTCTAGACGGTTTCTTGTATTATGCCATTCTCAGGAGTTTAATCAGAGCATGCCTGGTATTTATATTAACCAATGGACCATATGATGACGCAACAAAAACTGAATGGGCAGGTTTTTCTGGTTACCGGGGCTACCCAGGGAATTGGCGAAGCCATTGCAAAAAAACTGGCAGTCAATGGAGCCGCGGGTATCGTTATTTGCGGTCGTAATGTGGAACGCGGCCAACAGGTAGCCTCGATATTACAAAATTCTGATTGCCAATCACTATTTGTCAAAACCGAGCTTGAAAATGCCGGTGAATGCATTGCCCTGGTTGAATCCTGTGATAAAAAATTCAGCCGCCTCGATGGGTTGGTGAATGCCGCTGGTGTTACCGAACGAGGCACCATTTTTGACACCACGCCAGAACTTTGGGATCGGATTTTCGCGGTAAACACTCGCGCACCGTTTTTGTTAATGCAGGGGGCTGCCAGAATGATGAGACGCGAGGGCCGTGGGGGCACGATCGTCAATATTATCACCATGTCGAGTCACGGCGGCCAACCCAAGCTGGTGCCCTACTCGGCATCGAAAGGCGCATTGGTTACGCTGACTAAAAACGTTGCTTACGGATTATTAGAAGACCGTATCCGGGTCAACGGGTTGAATATCGGCTGGGCCAACACCCCGAACGAGCACGCGGTACAGCTCGAAGAAGGACAGCCTGAAAACTGGCTCGAACTGGCCGAAGCCAAACAGCCTTTTGGTCGGTTGCTCAGTACCGAAGATGTAGCCAATGCGGTTTTGTTTTTAATCAGCGCAGATTCGGGTGTGATGACTGGATCGGTTATTGATTTTGACCAGACCATAATCGGTGCTTATGACTAGTTTAAATTGGTCACACCTGTTAAGACCTGTAGCCACTGACCATTTGAATTTTCCTGACCATGCCCGGAGCGGCGGCGATAATCGGGTTGCCCCGTGTCAGGCCATCCTCAGCCAAAAAATCATTCACCCAGCCCCCTGCCTCGCGCACCAATACTATACCAGCCAAACAATCCCATGAATTAATGTGGGGCTCATAATATCCAATCAACCGCCCGGCAGCGACCCAGGCCAGGGACAGGGCACCAGAGCCACATCGATTGAACATGCCCCCGGCTGCCATCAGTCGTTGCAAAGCTTCGATAGAAGCTATCGGCTCGACCCGGGTTGAGTATCCCATGCCGGTAATTCCGTCTGACAGCTCGGTGGCATCGGAGATTTGCAATTGTTTGCCATTCAGTTCCGCGCCTTGCCCGGCTGCAGCCGAATACATTTCATCATGTATAGGATCATAAATAACTCCAATTTTACCTTCGCCTTCCTGGATCCACGCAATTGAAATACACCAGCACGGGATGCCATAGATAAAACAGTCGGTACCGTCAATCGGGTCGACCACCCATGTCCCTTCTTCAACCAGCTTAAACGGTTCACCCGAAGCCATTTCTTCGCCTAAAAATCCGTCATCGGGATAGGCTTCAGTTATCTTATGAAAAATGTGTCGCTCAACTTCCTGATCAGCCTGGGTCACGCGGTCCTGCAAGCCCTTGCTGTCTATGGCAAGTTCGTCGCGTTTTTCATAGTAGTCCAGGGCCAACGCGCCGGCCGAACACGCTACTTGCCGGGCCTTTTCCAGACGTAGCAAATACTCGCTTTGCATAGAATTACTCCAATTCTTTTTTCATGGGTACTAGCTTGCACCGGGGGGATTAACTATTGTATCCATTAAAACATTCCGGGATACCATAATTATTACCTCAGGGCGTTTTACCAGGATATTCAGGCCTACCAACAGAACAGGAACCGGGGCACGAATGCTGTGAAGAGAGTGGTTTAGTGTTGTTGAGCCATCCAATCGCTGATGCGGTCCGGCAATGGAGATTTATCGGGCTTTAATCAGCCGCAGAGAAAAACTACCTGAACAAACCTTTAATATAGTGAACAATAGAGCCCCTGGGATTTCTTCGAGATTTTTCCTGGGCCTTAATATTGTAATTAAAATCTCCGCGGCGCTGGCTTCCATCGAGGAACAATATCTGATCTTCGTCACCATCGGGAATCGGTGCGACCGGGGTGTCCTCGGTGATATCTTCGGTGATGTCTTTCGAGTGAAACATGTCTAAATAATTACCATTAAGCTCTGTTGAGCCTACATAATTGGTTTTATTATAATGTGCTCTACTTCACAAAACGTCGATCTGGCCTGGTCTGGGTCCCCGTATTCACTACTGCAGCTTCCCGGGCGCAAATATTGAACAAAGCGTATTTTAATCCTCGAAATCGGAAGCACGCCGCCCTATCAGATGACGCCTGTCCTCCTCGTAACCCTGGGTAACTGAACTTAGCGTGATGGATTCGTCCCGACGATCTTCGCCGCTTCGTCGATCTTCGTGGAATTTGTATTTGCAACGACACACCTTCTGGGAACAATTATCAAGCGGGAAAGCCGGTGCTTCACTGGCCAGAAAAATCTCGTTAGCTATATTCGAGGCACTTTCACAACACATTAACCCCGGTTGTATTTCAACCGCCCGCCATCTCGTATCAGACGATCTTTCGGGTATCGCATGCGCCTTTCCGGCTTTTTTTGAATCCGGTGAATTAGCCCCTTTATCGAATAACTTAGAAAGAAACATTACCACCGCCAGGCACTAAAATAGTGAAGGGTTTACAATAACAAGTGTCGCTAACTACCTCTTTTATATGACAATCAAGGGTCATTTCGCGACCGGAAATCTTGTAGAAATTCGTTCTCACTACCGGGTACCAAATCAATGCATTACGTCTGACTATACCACTGGATAAAATTTCGTTGCAGGAAATATGTCACACATAATCAGGCATTTAGGGTCTTTGGTATTCGTAACGGCTAGTTGTCACCATTGCCTTTTGATTTGAGCATCGACTTCATTATATTTAGTGGGATCATACCGGCAATGCCCAGGGGGACGAAGGCAATTATCCACCACAATGATCCACCTAAAAAAAAACGTAGACCGGTATCCCGAAAAAAGCAACGCCCTGTATTATGTAGCCAACCAGGCCAATGATCCTCGCGCTAAGATTTTTATACATTTCCCATAACTCCCCTGATAGGCAGATCGAGCATTTATACAACGTAGTGTTCGTTGGGATACTCGGCGAAATACCGGTCTCTCCTGTCGACGACCACGGTCACAATTTTTGATCCCTTCTCCATAGTCCCGGCCATTTGTATCGCTGCGCAAACATTTGCGCCCGATGACATGCCGCAGAACAGACCTTCTTCTCGGCATAACCTGTCCGCCATATTCTTGGCATCGATATTTTCGATGGTGATCTCGTCGTCCATCACGTTATCTTCTAGAAGGTCTTCGATCACAAATCTCAATTTGGGACCGCCAAACTTTTCCAGGGCATTGTGAACTGCCCGCGAGCGTACCCATTCGATTCGGGGATCATCGGTCGGCACCACCCCGGCAACCTTCAGATCGGGATACTTTTCCTTCAGCGTTTGAGCAACTCCGAGCAGCGTTCCACCTGTCCCTACAGAAGCCACCCAGCCATCTATCGGCCCGTGCATCTGATCTAATATCTCTGTGCCGGTAAATTCCCGATGCGCCTTCGTGTTATCGACATTGCACAATTGATTGGCCCACCAGTATAACGGGTTATTCTGTTGCAGATCGTAAGCCTGTTTCATTCGAATCGCGACGAAGTGAGCGGCTCTTTCTATGCCCTGCAACGCTTCGGCGTTTTCCATGAAATCGTTCAAATCGATCGGCGTCACATTGGCGCCGTAGAGCCGGGCAATTCGTACCCGGTCGGCCGAATTGTAAGCACTCTTGAGTTGCGCGGGCAAAAAGATTTGAACCTGGTAACCCATCGTGTTGCCGACGAACGACAGGGCCGGACCGGTATTACCGGTGGACTGATCGACAATGGTTCCGCCGGGTTTAAGATCACCTCTTTTTTCCGCTTCCCGGATCATGCAAAGCGCCATACGATCCTTGATGCTGCCACCTGGATTGGTGAATTCGCATTTAACGTAGATATCCACGTCCAGCGAATCCGTAACATGATTTAGCTTGAGTAGTGGAGTATTTCCTATATGGTCAAGAATCGATATCTTTTCAGTCATATTTTATCCACTATAAAATTCTACTGTCGCGAGAATTATGCAATATCTTTCGGCCTAAGTCATGCAGATGCCGGGGTATGGTGGCAGTGGCGATGTTCCGGGCGATGTTCCGGGGACACTATACGTAATTCACGGCAGTTCAGGGATACGGCTGGTAATTCTTTTCGATTTTGATTCAATCGTGGACATTTGTGGAGGATATCCCCGGGCTGCCTACAAAGCCTACGATAAGAGCTCTAAAATAGTGAGCTAATTGCGTATTGTGTCCCCAAAATTCCAGATATTAAAAAATTCTTCTTATCTATAGATAAAAAATTTAGGCTTGAATTGAGACTGAAATATCTTCAAACTCGGCCGATCAAAACCGCTACTAGCGGGATTTTAAAACCTTGCGGGGTTTCAAAACATGTTTACTAGCAATCCCTTCGCGGAGCTTTCCGCTTTCATCTCACCCGGCGTAATTCAGGTCTATATCGTAGCCATGATCGTTCTGGTCGTTGCTGGCACCCTGTTCGATGTTGTTCACAAGATGAGCGCCAGGTATTTTATCGACAACTGGCGAAACGAATCGAACAAGGGGTCAAAACAGGTCGGTAGCGGCGAAATAGCGTCCATGGCGGTACAAACTCTGTTATCGGAAGTATTGACGTCCTCAGAATTTTGTAGCGTGCGGCGCAGGGTCGCCCACCTCCTGACCATGTATGGTTTCGTGGTTTACCTCGTCGCCACCATAGCCATGGCTTTCAATTATCCGAATAACGCTACCCCGGCACCTGAAATATGGACCTTTCTGTGGCACCTCGGCGCATTGAGTGTTTGTGTCGGCGGTTACTGGTTCTGGTTTTTCATTCGGGTTGACGTCGCCGCCGAGGGAAATTCGCCCTTCCGCCTGATACGCGCCGATCTGTTCATCCTGTCACTGCTCGCGAGCGTGACGCTCGGTCTGCTCTGGTCCTGGTCACAGGGCTCGGTGTTCGGCTGGGTGTGCTTCGCTTTTTATGTGCTGGCGACAACGATATTGTTCGCGGGCGTGCCCTGGTCGAAATTCGCACATATGTTTTTCAAGCCGGCCGCGGCACTGCAGAAGCGCGTTGCCGAAGCGGACGGGTCTATGGAGAATTTGCCTCCCCCTGCCGATGAACCTGAACAGTATGGTCTGGGTATCAAGCGCGCATTGCCGCGTAACTATTGAGCTAGAACCTAGTAACGTCACTATCCTGATAACCGGAGAGAATTTACATGCCAACATTCGTTTATATGACTCGATGCGACGGCTGCGGTCATTGCGTTGACATCTGTCCATCTGACATCATGCACATCGATAAAACCACTCGTCGTGCAGTCAATATTGAACCCAACTTTTGCTGGGAGTGTTATTCCTGTGTTAAGGCCTGCCCGCAAAATGCTATCGATTGTCGCGGATACGCTGATTTCGCACCACTTGGCCATAGCGTTCGCGTGCGTCGGGAAGAGGAAAAGGGCACCATCTCATGGAAGATCAAGTTCCGTGATGGACGAGAAAAGACTTTTGTATCGCCGATTACAACCCAGCCGTGGGGTGAAAAGATTCCACGCCTTGCCGATCTTGAGGTTCCGAGCGAAACAGACCTGGAATCGCAGTTGCTTTGTCATGAGCCCGATGCGCTAAACATAGAAAAAGGCCTGCCGGTGATGGCAAAAGACAAGTTCAAGCAAGGAGTTTATTATTAATGGCTAAGATCAAGACCGTATTTGAAGATTGCGACATCCTTGTTGTTGGCGGCGGCATGGGTGGTACCGGTGCTGCTTACGAAGCACGCTACTGGGGGCGCGATCTGAAGATCGTGGTTGCCGAGAAAGCCAACATCGATCGAAGCGGTGCTGTCGCCCAGGGTTTGTACGCGATCAACTGCTACATGGGTATGCAGTGGGACGAGAACCAGCCTGAAGATCATGTGCGTTACGCGCGTAACGATTTAATGGGCATGGTACGCGAAGATCTGGCCTACGACATGGCACGCCATGTCGATTCATCAGTACACAAGTTTGAAGAATGGGGTCTGCCGATGATGCGCGACCCGAAAACCGGTCGCTATCAACGTGAAGGCAAGTGGCAGATCATGATCCATGGCGAAAGCTACAAGCCGATCGTTGCCGAAGCTGCCCGTAAATCTGCCGACAAGATCTATAACCGGATTATGATAACCCACCTGCTGATGGATGAAAGCAAGCCGAACCGGGTCGGCGGCGCAGTCGGTTTTAACGTGCGTACCGGTGATTTCCACGTGTTCAGAGCCAAGGCGGTAATTATCGGTGCCGGTGGTGCATCGCATATCTTCAAGCCGCGCAGTATCGGTGAAGGTATGGGACGGACCTGGTATGCGCCGTGGAGTAGTGCCTCGGCTTACGCGCTACCGATCATGGTTGGCGCCAAGATGACCCAGATGGAAAACCGTATCGTGCTGTGCCGATTCAAGGACGGATATGGCCCGGTTGGTGCCTACTTCCTGCATCTGAAAACCTATACTCAGAATGCCTACGGTGATCAGTACGAAGCGAACTGGTACGAGCATACCAAGGCGATGGTAGGCGATTATATCGATCATCTACCAACTCCCACCTGCCTGCGCAACCACGCTTTTATCGAAGAAGTGAAAGCCGGTCGCGGCCCGATTCACATGGTGACAAAGGAAGCCTTTCAGGATCCACACCTGGAAACCGTCGGCTGGGAAAACTTCCTCGGCATGACCGTCAGCCAGGCGGTCGTCTGGGCTTCGCAGAACATAGATCCGAAGTACATTAATCCTGAACTGACCACGTCCGAGCCTTATGTCATGGGTTCCCACGCCACTTGTTCCGGCGCCTGGGCCAGCGGCCCGGAAGATTTATCGCCGGACGAGTATTACTGGGGTTACAACCGCATGATGACTGTCGATGGCCTGTTCGGTGCTGGAGACGCGCTCGGGGGCACGGCGCATGCGTTTTCTTCGGGTTCATTTACCGAAGGCCGTCTCGCTGCGAAAGCCGCGGTCAAGTACATTCGTGACTATAAAAACGACAACATCAAGATATCAGATAAACAGTACGAGGATCTGAAGCAAACTATTTTCCAGCCTTTGGACAATTATCAGATTGGTAGCAATGAGATCACCGGGGGAACAGTATCCCCGAGTTATATTCTCCCGCTTCACGGGTTACAGCGGCTGGAAAAGATCATGGACGAATACGCCGGTGGTACATCTGTGAATTACATGACTAACGAGCCATTGCTCCTGCGTGGCCTGGAATTGCTGGCCACGCTACAGGAAGATCTCAATCATATAGGTGCGGAAGACCTGCATCAGTTGCAACGCGCGTGGGAGCTGAAACACCGTACCATCGCTTCCGAGAGCGTCGTGCACCATACCCTGTTCCGTCAGGAAACCCGCTGGCCGGGATACTACTATCGCGGCGATCACATGAAGCTAGACGATGACAACTGGCATTGCCTGACCCTGTCTCATCGTGACCCCGAGTCGGGCGAATGGACCATGGAAAAGGCACCGGTCTACCACATCGTCGACTAAGGCCGGGATACTGGTGCAATATGCAGGCTAGCGCGGAATGTACCGAGTCTGGTGAGTTAAACGCATATCAACTTGAGCTCGAAGCTGCTCAAAAACACCTCGGCGCGCAAGCATCCGACCTGAACTACCTGATTACCCGGGTCCTGAGGCAGGATGTTTCATGCCAGCGCGTACAGGGGCTACTGGAACAGGCCTACACTCGTCTGCAGCAATTACGCCAGGGCAATATTGAGATTAGCTCGATTGCTGCAGATACTGATCTCAGCGAAGCCATCAAGCTGGCGGGTACCGCGCTGCGCGCGGGTGAAGATTTATCGCTGGTGAATGCCGACCAGGCCTACGAGCAAGCTTACCGACACTGCATCGAACGGAAAAGTCTCACCGAAATTGCCGCACCTATTCGCGCG
>Ga0255047_10002301_pt1 | contig 12721 bp, 18 predicted proteins | sample JV7_2_1_MG_FD_183640 | JGI IMG/M metagenome (GOLD analysis project Ga0255047, IMG submission 183640) | Seawater microbial communities from Jervis Inlet, British Columbia, Canada - JV7_2_1 | ecosystem: Environmental > Aquatic > Marine > Inlet | place: Canada: British Columbia | collected 2016-10-06
TCTATCGGACTTTAACCACATCCTCGCTGCTACATGGCGAGAGGTGCAGACACATCCTCGGGAGACTGCTGAGCTCCTAGAGTTGTTCAGGAACCTAGATAGTGAGCAACTCTATCTAGACCTACGAATATACCTGAACGAGCATCATGCAGATGACGAAGGAAGATGGGAGTCGGGGCAGTATGCTGCGACCTTCATCTACCTGAACAGGGCAGGCTTTAACGGCTTGTTCCGCGTAAATAAGCAGGGAGAGCTCAACGCCTCTTTTGCGAAGACCCGGCCTACTGGGAAGAACATTGTGCAGACGGAGGCCATAACTGCAGCTTCGGCCTTCCTGCAGCAAACACAAGCAGTGGTGGCCGACCAGGGATACTTGGCCGCACTGGACGCAGTCAAAGCGGGCGACTTCGTCTACCTTGACCCGCCCTATGATGGGACCTACGCCAACTACACCTTCCCGCCCTTCACCCAAGATGACCAGGTTCAGCTGGCCAGACGGGTTCGCGGGATGGCCGCTGCTGGCGCTAGTTTTATCATCTCAAATTCCGATACTTCGTTGATCCGCGAACTCTACGAGGGTTTCACTATTCTCGAGACTACCCGGACTAACACAGTCAACACCAATACCGCAGATCGCAGCCCTAAGCGTGATCTGACCATCCTTTCTTGGAGACCCTAATGAGCGGTGAATTCCTAGACCAGATTATCCAACTTGAGCCCTCAGAGATTGTTGTGGGTGTCACAATCAACAACATCCGTGAGACATGGGATGACGCATCTATCCGTAGTCTGGCCGACAGCATCTACTCCGTAGGCCTGCAGCATCCCATCACCGTGATGGAGATAGAGGACGAGGCGGGGGACGTAGTTCTAGAGCTCGTATCGGGAGCTCGGCGACTTCGCGCCATCCAGCATATCTTGACCGCTATTGATGCTACCTGGAACGGCGGCTCCGTCCCCGCCATGCAGTATGTCGGGGATATCGACACAGCGCGTTTCGTTAACGCCAAAGAGAACATCGACCGTGAGAACCTCAATGACTGCGACATCGCGCATTGGATTTTCGACCAGGTAGAGGACGGAGTCACCCAAAGCGAGCTAAGCCGCGAGCTCGGCCGTTCAGACCAGTGGACGTCTGCGCGTAAGACATTCTGGGTACGAGCTTCGGATAAGCTCAAAGATCTTGTCCGGTCAGGGGAGATCTCCTTCTCTGCTGCTGCGGAGTTGGCCCGCAAGTTGGAGAAAGAAGATCAAGACAAGTACATCAAGCAGCACAAAGCTAAGTACGACAAGACCATCAGTCTCCAGGACGCAGAGACTTCGGACGACCCGAATCGGACAGCCAAGCCCTCAAAGAAAGAGCGTACAAAGCTTATGGAGCGAGCCATGGGCCTGGCTGATCAGGGTAGCCAGTCTGCGCAGGGAGCGGCTGTTGCTCTTCGTTGGGTTGAGGGTCTGCAGACCTACGATGAGGTGGTCATGCTTCTAGACGAGGCCGCCGTAGAGATCACCAACACCCTTACTTCCAAGGCCACTGCTGTCGCCTTGGAAGACAAAGAGGGTGGGGAGTGAGCACAAGGTACGTAGAGAACGTCATCCACGAGTTACGCAAAGGGGAGACTCGCGTAGGTATTGACGAGGATGGCAATGCTATTGTGGGACTAGAGGTGAAGACCGCTAAAGGTGCGACCCGCCTAGTCCCCATCGCCAAGGTTACTCCCATCATCCAATCGGGTGATAAGGGAGAGGCGTAAACTAGAGAGGCTCCGTCGGGGCCTCTCTTTTAGCTGTACTTTTCGTGTGACCACGTGTGACCACCAGCTGCATGTCTAGCCCTGATGGGAGGTCACAGCTCTGTAGGCACTTTTCAAGAAGGGTATGCGCCACAGCGGTAAGTAGCCCCAACCGAGGCCCGCCTACCACCACTAGCACTTTCCCTTCTTCTTCGTCTATCAGCACCCCCGCGAACTCGATGGGTTCATGCGCGAGGAGCAGACCCTCTAGCGCCCTTTGAGAGGCGAGAGTTTTTGGCTTTTTGTAGCTCTTCTTCCGGGTCGCGGGGATCATATTGCTCATCCAGTCGGGGGTCTGCGTCTAAAGAGCGGGCATAGTCTGCCGTGCTCTGGCCGGGAACCCAGCCGATCATCCGTTCATCTTTTAGCGCATCCATGCGGATAATGTCGCAAGTACCGTCTCCATGCTCTGCGTAGACCAGCCACTTAGCTCTGTCTTTAGGGACACTAACGATGGTGCCTACCTCTATGTCGCTAAGCATGGATTCGTTGAGATCCGGGATGACCGAGATTAGCTGATCAAGCGCGGCTAACCCTCGCTTCTTGGCCAATCCCGTAACATTCCGGGTGAGTAATAAGCCTTCTAGGCGCTCCCTGACTGACATGTGCCCTCCTTGGGGTGCAGTACTGAAGGAGTGTTGGCACATCTCAAGAGGTTTGTCGATTTCAGACGATTTCAGAAATAGGGTACCGCACTCTATACCCGGTACCCTAGGACCTTTGAGGCCTCTTCTGCTCTCTGGGATTTATCGTTTTGGGTGCAGGCCCGGGAGGCAGGTGATCGGGGCGAACTCCACCGTTTCCGCCATCTTGTTTACAGTACGTGCGCCCGGGTACGGCACAGTGCCTTCAACAGTAGACATGCTGTTGTGCATCCCGGCCTGGTTGAACGCTGACACAACCCGGTCAATGATGTTTGCATTATCCCGACACCACTCACACCTATCAGTGATTCGAGCGTCAACTCTAAGAGGTTTCGACCCCTCAGTTACCTGCGTCTTTGCACGTGCAGTCTCCGCTGCTTCTCGGAGCAGCTTCGTAATCTGGGGAGTAGAGGGCTTCTCAAAAAAGTGTATAGAGACGACGTTGATCCGATCCTCGTGTGAAAGGAGGATGACAACACCCCCACAGCTAGGATTCCACCCGATAGTGTACCTATCACTATGGATAAAGATGGGGAGGAGCTTTCGGAGACGGGGGACCGCCTCCGCTAGTTGGGTGAGTGCCTCTTCTAGGGTCTCTGGCATATCAGTCTCCTATGGGGTTGCCGTAGCCGAGCCACCAAGGTCTAGGATTAGGATCTTTCCGTGGATGTGTGACGTATCGGGCGCCACATCTGTGTTCCGGGCTTCAACTACTAAGAGATTCGCGCCGACATTTACACGTAGCTGGTAGGCACCTGCTGAGGTGTCCAAGCCGGTAGTTCCGAAGTCGTTAGAGGCGTAGTTGATGGCCTGAGGTGAGCCACCGACAATGGTGACTGTTCCCGCGTTAGCCGAACACACTATGAAGCCAAAGAACCCAGAAATATCGGAAGGCAGTCCAGCATCTTCTGACATAACCGCGTAGATCATGCAGATGAACTGGCTTCCGTTGGGTATCTGCATGGTTGTATTGCCATTGGGCATTACATCCGCACAGGCAGTCCATACTCCGGTATTAGGGATAGACCCGTGGAAATCAATACCCGCATTGGCCGAGATGAACGCACTTACCGCCCCTGATCGCACAGAGGGCAGCTTACTGGCGAAGTCCGTCTTCCTAGGGGTTAGACGCGACCCCACAGGGAAGTCTGTAAGAGCTAAGGAAGATGTCTGTGTCCATGTCGTGCTGGCTAGCAGATGGACAGACTGTTGCTGCCCTAAGTCCTCCAGAGAGGGGCTCTTTACTATGTCTCCGAGGTCCCAGATTATGATGCCCGGAGGATTTCCTCCGCTATCGCTGAGGAGCATGGAGGTGTCGACCCCTTCAACTTGGCAGTCGCCCGTCCACCCCACCTCAATTGCTGTGATAGCTCCGCCTGTGTGCGAGAACACCTTACAAGTGCGATCTGGTGACCCATCTAGGTCTGTAGAATCTACCCACAAGAGGATGTTGGTGTCGTGGAACCGTAATTCTGGACCGCTAGCCACGTTATCCACTAGGTCAAACAAGGTGTAATCACCGTGAGTGGCGGCCCAGTTTGCCCAGATGAGGCAGCGGGTAAACGTCATCCTTACTGACCCGTCACCAGAGTAGAACGCGTTAGCGGGGTCTCCTCCAGAGGTTACGTCCACGCCCATAAAGAACGTAGTGTCGTCTCCGCGAATAATCGAGATGGGCAGGGCGATGGTTCCAGTGGCTGTGATCTCAAAGGAGGCGGGGTCACCCACAGTAGGCAGGGCCTTGGGGTCGTCAATCTGAATTTGCTGATTAGGCGTCTTAGCCACACAGCCGTAGAATGAGACGTGGGGTGCCTCATCTGTGGCGCCAGTGAGGTTTCCCCGAGACAGAACAACTCGGCAATCAGTGATGTCACAGTTGACGAATTCTACTGTCCAGCCCGCCGGGATAGTCAACGGAGCTATGGTGCAGATCACGACACAATCTTTGATCGTGAGGTACTGCCTACCGCTCAAGTCCTCAGTCAGGGTCACTCCCGAGCCTATGTGGAGTTCGGTGTCTCTGTAGTCACTAGAGCCCTCCCACGATATCGGGTGAGAGGTAGGCACAGTGACAGAGCTAAGCAGGTTTGCGATTCCAGGCCGCAGTTTTGCTACGATACGGTTGCCTGCTGTGATCTCGGTAGTAGCGGCTGCTAGTAGGGTGGCGGCATTGGTGTATGCGCGACGGGGCACGTCATCCCTGCCTTGGTAGTACACCTCTAGCTGATACTGTGACCCAGAAGCTTCCTGCACAAAGTCTAGCGTGTCTGTGCCGATATCGATGGGGTCGTCTGTGCTGACGCTCCACCAAGTGTTGGCCCAGTTTGTTCCCTCAGCCACGTAAACACGCATACTCTGGAAGATCTCTGTGTTGTCATCGGCATCACCTGTGCGTGACCACACCCCATCCGTACCTGTGCCTACAGTTACTACCTGGTAGATACCGTTGTCTGCTTTGGAGGTGCTGTTGTTGACTAGAATCCGGTCGCCCACCGCAACTGCAACACTGTCGACAGTATCAGGAGCCGCAGCAGGGTCCGCACCCTCTGACGCGATAGAGGCGAGACGTACGGGTCGTTTACGAAACCGCGTGTCTTCGATGTTGATGCCTTCAGCCATGATTGCCTCTAGTAGGGGTAGTGGAGCTGGTAGTTGTTCTCGGTCCCGTTTAGCAGGCCGAATATTTCAAGAGCGGTCCCGGTCACACTGTATTCCCCGACTGCAGTCGGAGGTGCCGCCACAAGTTTGGTGATAACGCCGTCTATCGCGTGGACCCCGTTAGCGATTAGAGAGTACATGCCGGCGGCCGAGGCGGCCCCGTCTCCCGAGTTGGCCAGGGTCAGGGTGGACGTAGACCCTCCGTTAGTGAAGTCCGTGTCTACAAACGTCTCCACGGCCACGCTAATCGATACGGGAGCTCCTGGACCTCCGTAAGGCCAGTCCAAGAGCCACCTACCGCTACCAAAGTTGGGCTGCAGCACTGTGGACCCATCATCGACGTCAGTAGACTGGAGGTCAAACCGCCAAAGACCGATGTCCTCCATGTGGCATATAGCGCGGTCAGATTTGTCATCTACAACGATGTTCCGCATTTCAGCAGCATCAGCTACACCTTCGGAGATTCTGTCGTGAATAGACCCTCTTCGGAAACTATTGATGGAATGGCTCATTTCTCATTCACCGCTACGACAAGAGCCACCCATGCGTCTAAGGAGCCCGCACCTGTGTACGCTAGGCACTCGAGGTAGACACGGTCCATACCTTGTACTTCCTCTGAACGGATGTCGTTGGCGTTGACGTTGAAGGAGTTTCCTTTGTGCCACTGTCCTGAAATAGTGGAGTACCACCAAGGAACTAGTTGAGCACCATCCCCGCTAGAGATGGAGAAGAGTAAATGCACAAACTCATTCCTGCTCATCGCTACACCTAGACTGGCGTCTGTTAGCGGGGAGGGGGCCAGGGTAACGGCACTGATTCCTGCCAGCAGTCTGCGATCTGCAGCAGTGTCGCCTTTGATTGCAGTGACGGTTTTGACTTTACGTGCCATGAGTTCTCCGGGGTCGGTGCCATTATTTTAGCTAAAAGACAGGCCGAAGCCAGTCTAAGTCACAGCGGAGACAGAGATAGGGCTGAAAGGTCCCCGTCTCCGTCCGCTATGACTTCTGCGGGACATCCGCAATCCACACAATGTACTGTATCGCCGGCCTCTAGATCATTGCGATCACCGAAAGCTTCTCCGGCACACTCATCGTCAGGACAGGTCACCCAATCCACCTCCCAAGTCATATCATCTTCCAGGGTAATGGCGCATCCGGGGTCCGCTAAGTCTTCCTCTACATGTTGACCCATCGCAAAGGTGATCGGCTCCTCTATCTCTGACCAGGACACTTTCCGCCCTAGTGACTCCAGAACAGCGTAATGAGCCCACTTCCGCGCGTACTCTTCGGGGTCTCGTTGTAGGAACTCTGCATTTTGCGTGAGAAGTGTGTTTGGAGCGTAGTTCCATAGCTGCCATACCCGTCCATAGTAGATGGCCGCTTTTAGGTATGCAGCATGATAGACGTAGAGAGGAGCGGCCGGCATCTCGTCAGCTATGTTCTCGGTAACTGTACTTCCTTCGGGGGTTTCTACCCAGATATCGGTGAGTATGGCGACAACCATAGCTTCTAAGATCGCTCCTCGCAGATCACTCATCAGAGCTCTCTGTAGGTAGCGGGTACAGACGTCGCCAGATGTCTCGGGCAAATACACGGAAAACCAGAAGTTGGCCGGTGAACGCGGCAGCTATCAAGGCCCATTCTCCGTGGTCGTTTGTCAATAAGTGAGCTAGTAAGTCCATTTGTTCTCCTGTTATGCTTATATCGGAAAAGCGGTAAAACTTGGATGCCTACACCGGCAAATACGGTAAGGTGCGTACCTAGTGGAAAGGACTCCTTCTACAGTACGTAAGGTCGAGAGTGAACGTATAGATGGGGCACCCCTAGTCGTGCTATAGATCTATGTCAGAATGGCCCTCATACGCAGTGAAATTTGGAGGTGACATGTTTACCGTATTTGGTGTGGAAATCACAAAGAAGCATATCCTAATAGCGACAGCCGTCATCGCGGGATTACTGACATTGGTCCTGCTTTTATTTGGAGTAGAGAGCCTACTAGCCGCAACGGGTTTGGCGTTTGGGTCTGTAGCCCTCTCCTTACGGCGGAAGAAGCAGGATAAGGTAGATAGTAAGGCACTAGATGCCAATCAAGATGCCTTAGACCGCATTCCCGAAGTACGTGATTCTATTGCTCACGCAAACGAGGATGCGGACTCGGCATTGGCTTCTTACGAGAGGGCGAAGGCGGAGGAAGAGGGGCGCGTACACGGCCTCTCTGATACGGAGTTGGCCAGTGAGCTCCGGAAGAGGTGGCACGAATGATTCTGCTACTCGCCGCCTTATCTTTTGCTGTCGATCCCGAAACACCTGCAGTCCTGGCCGCAGACACCCCGGTTACTGTGAATGGGCGCCGGGTCTCTCTGGACACCAAGCACTGGCTAGTGACGCAGGAAGAGCTGGAGCTTTGCTTGGCGGACTCTATCTTGATGGAGAAAGCGGAAGAAGCTCTCTACATCTGTCGAGACAAGAAGGATGAGATCCTCCTGACTTGTATGACCCAAATCACGAAGGAGGAAGACGCACTCCTTATTGCTCGTGAAGCCCTTATTAGCGGAACCAACGCACGTCATAAGTGCGAAGCCCAGAACAGCATCCTTGTAGATAACAACAAACGACTCCGCAAACAGCGGAACGGTGCCTACGCAGTGATAGGTAGTGCAGGCACCGCTGCTGTAGTAGCTGTTGTCCTAGCTCTAGTACTAGGCGGCGCCTAAGTGTCTACCTCGACTGTTGTATCTGTGAAGTTCAACAGCATGTGACGCCTAGCTGTGGGGTCGTCTCCCATCATCTCGGTAATGATGCTCTCAACCAAGAGCTCTTCGCCGGGCGGGATTTGAACCCTCTCTATGCCTCGAGTCTCGGGGTCCATAGCGGTGAGCCAGAGTTGCCCCGGGTTCATCTCTCCTAGACCTTTAAAGCGAGTCATTACTCCGGGGCCGTGGAGACGTTTGTCCTCATCTAGCTCCGCTTCGCTAAGGAACCACTTCACCTCCTTTTTGCGCTCAAGTCTGTAGAGAGGAGGCTTCGCCACATACAGCCTTCCCTGCCGGATTAGCTCTGGCAGGAACCGGTAGAAGAAGGTGAGCAGGAGCACAGCGATATGGTGTCCGTCCACATCCGCATCTGTGAGAATGATGACCTTGCCGTAGCGTAGCTTCTCCAGGTTGACGGACCCTAGAGGGATGCCCAGCGCCTCGCAAATACCGTTAAGCTCTTTGTTCTTTGAAATACGTGTTTTATCCGCCTGTTCTGCATTCAGAACTTTCCCGCGTAAGGGCAGGATGGCTTGAGTTTTCCTGTTCCGAGCCTGCTTCGCAGACCCGCCCGCAGAGTCCCCCTCTACTAGGAAGATCTCCGTCGCTTCCCTGTCCTTACTGGAGCAATCTGCCAGCTTTCCAGGGAGTATGAGGCGAGTGGTCATCAGAGTCTTTCGGTTTACTGCAGCGCTGGCGTTTCTGGAGGCCTGTCGAGCCTTGGCCGCCAGCACGATTCTCTGCACGAGATCGCGAGCTTGCCCGCTGTTATCCAGTAGCCATTTGGCTATTGCAGGCTGAACTACCTGCCGCACTGCCTCCTGTACCTCTACATTATTGAGCCGCTCCTTCGTCTGTCCCTGAAACTGCGGGTCCCCGATATACACAGCGATGAGCGCAGTAAGCCCCTCCAAAATGTCTTTGGGGGAGATGGATAGCTTCTTGGGCACAGCCTCGGGCACGTTCTTAAGGTGAGCCCGGATGGCTCTAGTTACTGCATCCCGCATTCCATCAACGTGTGTTCCGCCATCCCTAGTAGGGATCCCATTCACAAAGCCCCTAAATTCGGTCTCTGTGGACGAGGACCAAGATAATGCCACCTCTGTTCGAGGGTCAGGGGTGTGTAGAAGGAAGGGGAACGGGGTCACAGGTTCCTCGTTCTTTGTGATCTCCGAAAGGAAGTCTCCTAGACCCCCGAGACTCTTGAATACCTGCGTTCTTCCTGCATGAGTTAGCTCGAGGATGAGCCCCCTATTCAGGAAAGACTTTGTGCGTAGCACCTCTTTCACTGTTTCGGGGTTGAACGCCATACTGTTTCCGAAGATTTGCGGGTCAGGGACGAAGGTTACAGATGTGCCTCTCCTTCCTTTACGCTTAGTCTTCGCCATCTTCCCTACGGGCACTCCCCGGGAGAAATCGCGAACCCATTGGTGCCCGTCACGCCACACTGTGACACCCAATTCACTAGACAAGGCATTCACAACTGCAGAACCCACACCATGCAAACCGCCCGAAGTCCCATACGACGAGCTATTGAACTTACCTCCGGCGTGCAGTGTCATGAACACTACATCCAAGGCACTCTGCTTGGTCTTAGGGTGGATACCTGTAGGGATTCCCCGGCCGTTATCTGTCACAGTTGCGGCCTGTGGTTTCGGCAGTCCCGCAAGCTCCACAGTCACCTTGGTAGCGTGTCCTGCGATAGCCTCGTCAATGGAGTTGTCTACGATCTCCCAGAGCAGGTGGTGGAAGCCGTCTACCCCCGTACCCCCTACATACATGCCGGGCCTGAGCCTCACAGCTTCCAGGCCCTCCAATACGACAATACTTTCTGCATCATACTTAGGCATACAACTCTCCTTCGAGAAGCTTATGCCCGTAAGTGTGCGTTATTTGGTGGAGGGCACTTTCTCGACTGCCAGTCCCAGGAACGATGAGAAATCTGCGAAGTCGAAGGTTCCCGTAAGAACTCCCGCAGCTATCCCCGCCAAGATTAAGAAGGTTAAAAGAAAGGGCACCATGATCTTCCAATCCACGAGCTTATCTCCGAGGTAGCGAATGGTCTCGCTTCGCAGCTTAGCCACCGCTACCTCGTGCACCCCGGTCTGCTCATCAGTCATGTCTTTGGCGAGGTCTTCTTCCAGCTCACGTGCCTTCTTCTCGGCCTTTTCCTGGCGCTCTAGCACCAACTCGGCCAGTTCGATGGCACGGGTAGCTTTACCCCTTTCGGTGCCGCCGATGACCATCTTAGCTGGCTTCTCTTCAGTATGGATTTTGTCGGTGTCGGAAGACATGAGCCCCTCACGGCGGTGGTTCGGTCTCTATTGTACCTCTACCTCGCCAGTAAAGCTCCGACGACCCTACTCTGTTTCGCCACAAGACCCGCGTGTCAGCGCCGCCTTCTCTGCTTCGAGGTCTCGAGTCGCGGCAAGCTCTTCTGTGAACTTCTGCGGGTATCGAGATCTGAGCTTCTCAATATTCATTGAGTACACTTCCTCAAAGGATGAGTTGTTCGCCTCGATTATGACCGCTAACTCCGACAGAATGTTCTGCACAACTTCCCGAACGGCAGAAACAGGCGCAGGAGACCCATAAAACAGCTCCCTTTTGTAGAGGTCTGTCAGAGACCCGATTGCCTTTAGCAAACAGGAAGTAGATGCCTCGGCATACCACACACGTTCCGGTAGAGGACATGGAGGAGTGTATACAGGTATGCCTTGATAGCGCATACCTGTATGCAGGTACCACAACATATCCCCGATCTCTTCTAGGGCATTCTGTCGGTCCTTTGCCGCCACCAACTCCCCCAGTTCACTGGATAACCCAAAGAGCATGTGTACAACTGTCACGGCAGCATCACCCTCTAACTTGTCCGGGTGCTTCTCTGTACGCATAGCTGCGCCAAGATATTCTTCATCAGTCATTCTTATCCTCGTATAGGTTGGAGTAAGCTTCCGACATAAAGGCGGTGTTCCACCCTCGTCGTCCGCCTTTGTGAGTCATAGGAGTGTGATGTAGGAGGTGCCCTGTTGGCAATCCTCCTACATCGCTAAACCCACGAGCATGAGAGATTTCATGCTCTAGGAGCGAGTCCATTTCGGAAAAGGGATTCGCTCCTGTTTGGAAGAACATGCCGCTCCAGACAATTTCTCCGTTGCGAGAAAGAGTCTTTGTCCAGGCGTCACGTCCTGCTACCGCACAGTCGGGGTTCCAGATATCAATCCAGATCTCCCCCGCACCATCAACTGCCTCACAAGATGCGGTGTACCTGCATGGTGTGTCCCAGACAAAGGACTTGATGGCGGGTGCGCCTAATTCGGTATGTATACGGAAAGCTGCCTCAACTCGTGAAGAGCTAAGTGCCTTGCCTAGAGCAGGGCACACTCGAACAACTGTGGAATCGTTACGCCTGGTCGGGGTAACGTCTACATCACGTAAGAGCATCACTACCAGACTGAGCACCACCAAAATGGTAAGGCTCATACCCGCAATAAACCCTACCTGTGTTCGCCTATTTAGCTCATTGAATGAGTACTTTCCGTAAAACTTCATCGTGATCTCCTCTCTGTAGCTGGCATAGTAGACAGTACCCTCGCATTCTCCTGCATCTTCTCTGCAATGTCGAAGACATCGAACGGTTTGAGCAGAATACCTGTGGGGCACCCTTTGACCAGATCACGTTGGGACGCACCGGGGTCCCCCGTCATTACGAATAACCGCTCTCGGACACGGATATCCCCTATCTGCAGCGCGTCCCATGCGCTTCCTGCCCCCCACCCATCTAGGTGTAGGTCGATAAGATACGCGTCGAAGTAGCCACCTTGAGAAGCCAAGAATAGCTCCTCCGTGCTTGCAACGGAATGTACAGTGAACCCGAACTGTGTGAAACATCGTTCGAGAATCTTCCTTAATCCAGTATCGTCGTCCGCTAGTAATAAACTCGGTCGTCGCATATGTACCCCCCGGAAACCCTATGGGCGTCGATTTGTTCAATGCTAAATCTGTGATGGCCTCAACTGGTCCCTTAAGTGTGTCTATTGAGACACACAGAATGGCCATAGGCCTTGGTAATCCATCCCCCCGGAGTGATTACTCTGCTGTAGTAGATGGCTCCCATTCCCAGCTTTGTTACCAAGATGAGTGGGAAGCTATGAAGACCGCTGCGGTCCTCAGTCAAAGTTCATTTGATCTCGAGGCAAGCAAAGTGGCTGCTTGGGGTAGCTGGTACACCGCTCTTGCGGACGCAGCTAAGGCAGCCCTTCGTCAGCTTGTCAACAGGTCGTTCCCGTTCACAAGCTATGCCCATTTCCACCTAGGGGTGGGCGGGATCAATACGGGGGGTCCGACGTGCAACGGACCCACACACAACATTTTACTGGCAGAGGCAGGCAACCCACCCGCCTTCAATTCTGCGGCAAACACGGCATGGCCTAATTGGTATGCCGCTCAGGACGCAAAGGCAAAGCTCACCTTACGTGAACTATTCCAGCACTACTAAGTGCCTGAACCATATGCCTCTGGTCTTTGATGTGCTCGACGAGCACGTCTCGCAAGACCAGAGGGTTTGTTTCCCGCTCTAGCCGCTCAATTCGCACATGCGAACGTTTCAAGAACGAACTCATTTCATTTGTAGCACCTGTCCTCAACGCAATACCTCCGTAAAGCTTGGCCACTGCTTCCAGATGACCTTGAAGGACCACACAAGTGATCACCGGCAGCGGTCCGTCCTCATTCTGCCCCTCAAGCCACTCGGCTTGCTGAGTGCAGTCTGTAACAAATTCCGCAATCTCGTTTTTCATATGAGCTCCCCAATCTGAAAATGTTCTACAGAAACTTCATCAGTGTACCAACCTCATCTACTCGTCGATACAGAT
>Ga0255047_10002302_pt1 | contig 12720 bp, 15 predicted proteins | sample JV7_2_1_MG_FD_183640 | JGI IMG/M metagenome (GOLD analysis project Ga0255047, IMG submission 183640) | Seawater microbial communities from Jervis Inlet, British Columbia, Canada - JV7_2_1 | ecosystem: Environmental > Aquatic > Marine > Inlet | place: Canada: British Columbia | collected 2016-10-06
TGCCGCCACGATCGTGGCCAGCGTGCCGAGGCTCATCAGCATCGAACCGTCGCCGTTGAGGCTGATCACTCTGCGCATGGGCTGGGCCATCGCGATGCCGAGCGCGAGGTCGGCGGCGTGGCCCATGGCCGAGTCGGCCGAGGCGAAGTCGAGATCGCTGTCGGACAGCAAGCCCCACGGCCGCACTACCGACATCGTCGTCACCACGACATCTTCGGGGCGGCGGAGTCTGACGAGCGGCTCCAGCAACTGGGAAGGTGTCAGCATGGCCCGAGCCCTCGATCGAGCAACACGGCGATCGGGCGCTGCTCGCGCTGGGCCCGCTCCCACGCCGTCTCCAGGCACAGCGCCGGATCGTCGTCGCCGAGCCGTTCAAGCGGTACTCTCCACGCCAGCAGCGTCGGCTCGGTGAGCACGGCCACCGAGTCGAGTTCGGCCTGGACGAGATCGTTTCGATCGGGTGTCGCCACCCCTTGTCGAGTGGCGCGCTCGAGGCTCGTGTGTCCGCGGTACCCGATCAGGCACAGGAGCGGGACGCCCATGCGCTGTGCGGTGCCTCGCAGTGCGTCGCCGCTCTCGAGCAACCCGGTGTTCTGAATCACCACCGTCGGTCGCGCGCCGCCGAGCCAGAGCCCGCTGGCGATCGCGAAAGCCTCGCCCTCGCGGCTGACGATAAGGCTGTCGAGTCCGAAGTGAATCGTACGCTCGCGCTCGAACAACGGTGCCGTGGTGTTGTCGGGTATTCCGAGCAGATGCGTCGCGCCAAGACGCGCGAGCGTCTCGAGAATCCGATCAGATGGCGGGATCGAGCCGCGCCGTTCAGGAGTGTGATTCATGTTTGCAAGGTCGACGACAGAGGGCCTGGCGTCAACCCGTTCGAGTTGACGGGGCTGCGCCCTTGCCACGGAGCGGTTCGCGCAGCAGAATCGCGAGACCTCGTGCAGGGAGGTCCTCGGAATGCGGGTTCCTCGCGTTGATGGCCGAGGTCAGACCTGACTTCCTGATCCAACGTCATCCTGGAGCCCAGGCGGCGGCGCCAGGTGTCGCGAAGGGGACAAGAGAGAGTGACGATACTCGACACGATCGGCCGAACGGGGCTCCTGCCGCTCCGGCATGTCGTGCCCGAGGGCAGCGCCCGGATTCTCGTCAAGCTGGAATACGAGAACCCGACAGGGAGCATGAAGGACCGCATGGCGCTCGCAATGGTCGAGGCGGGCGAAGCCGATGGACGGCTACGGCCTGGTGGTTCGGTAGTCGAGTACACGGGCGGAAGCACGGGCGTGTCGCTTGCCTTCGTGTGCGCCGCGAAGCGCATCCCCCTGAAGATTGTGACGTCGGCGGCGTTCAGCAGGGAAAAACTCGACCACATGACGGCGCTGGGCGCCCAACTGACATTGGTGCCCAGCCCGACCGGCGGGACAACGAAGGCGCTTACCCTCGAGATGATCGAGACGGCGCGAGAACTCGCCTCTGCGCCCGGCTGCTATTGGACGGATCAGCTGAACAATACGGATGTGCTCCCCAGCTACGATCGGATGGGCGAGGAGATCCGGGAGCAGGTCGACGGCAAGGTTGATGCCTTCGTTCACTCCGTCGGTACGGCGGGGTCACTGTGGGGTGTGTCGAGCTGTCTTCGAGGCCACGACGACGCAGTGCACATCGTTGCGGTGGAGCCCGAAGAGTCGGCTGTATTGTCGGGTGGGCCGAGCGGCTCTCATAAGATCGAGGGCACCGGTGCGGGGTTCGTGGTGCCGCTGTGGAACGAAGGCCTCGCCGACGAGATCCACCAGGTTTCGACTCAGGAGGCGATGGCGACCGCCCGCCGCCTCGCCCGGGAGGAAGGCATCTTTGCGGGCACTTCCACTGGCGCGAACGTGGCGGCAGCGTTGCGGATAGCGGAACGGCTCGGTCCCGAACGAACCGTCGTGACCGTAGCGGTCGATTCGGGAATGAAGTACCTGAGTACGGCGTTGTACTCGGACACTTGAAGGATCGGCAGGATCCCGGAAACGGTCCCGGGCATGAAGTCGAGCCAATGCCTCGTCGTGGGGGCCCCGGAGATTCTGCTAGGTGATCCTCGGCCCGGCAGGTGGGAAGTGAGTGATTGGCAAAACCGGACACGGAGCGGAGAGCCGTGGATCAGACAGCAGCACGGGGTAAGCGCGCGCAATCGCCCGAGGAGGAGATCGCGAACAGCGTGAGCCACGGCCTCGGCTTGCTCGCGGCCCTGGTGGCTGCCCCGGTTCTCATTGCGGAGGCAAGCCACCGTGACGGGGAGGCGGGCGTTATCGGCGCCGCCGTCTTTGCCGCCACCGTGGTCCTCCTGTATCTGACATCGACGATCTACCACGCGCTCCCTCCGACGCCGGCCAAGCGCGTATTCCGGGTACTGGACCACGGCGCGATCTTCCTCCTGATTGCCGGCACGTATACGCCCTTCACGCTCGGCGTACTCCACGGCGCCTGGGGCTGGAGCCTCCTGGGGCTCGCCTGGAGCATCGCGCTGGTCGGGATCGTTTTCGAAGCGCTCGCCGGTTTCCGCCACCCGAGGTTATCGCTGGGCCTGTACCTGGCAATGGGCTGGGTCGCGCTGGTCGCGGTCAAACCACTGTGGCTGCTCTTGCCCACGGCGGGATTCCTCTGGCTCGTCGCAGGAGGCATCGCATACACGGCGGGAGTTGCTTTCTACGCAGCAGATCGGGTTCGCTACAGCCACTTCGTCTGGCACTTGTTCGTTCTCGCCGGCACGGGGTGCCATTTCATCGCAGTGCTGCGCTACGCTGCCTGACATCCGGTGCCCTGGTCTGGCGCGAACGTGCTCTCGGGAGAGTGGTCGGTGTGAAGTGATGGACGTGCGGCTCTCGAACCTGTCGGCAGGTCGGTCTTCCAGCACCGGTGGCAGACGGCGATGAACCACTGCATCCACACGGGCAAGCGCGTCGCAGCAGGAGCACCCACGGTCGGGCTGCTCCTGGCGGGGACCCTGGCAGCGGCCCTGACAGTGTCCGCCGTCGCCCAGACCCGCCCGGGGGGCCTGTACGCGGAGATAGCCACCGCGAAGGGTGTGATCGTCCTGTTGCTCGACTTCGAACGAGCGCCGATGACCGTGGCCAGCTTCGTCGGGCTCGCCGAGGGCACGATCGACAATGAGGCGTTCCCGCCGGGTCGACCTTTCTTCGACGGTTCGCGGTTCAATCGCGTGGTTCCCGGGCACGTGATCCAGGGTGGGCTGGCCGACTCCGAAGTCTCCAGCAACTCCGGCTACAGCATTCCGAACGAGATCCACCCCGATCTCCTCCACAGCCGCGCCGGCATGCTCGGAATGGCGAACGCAGGGCCCCATACGGCGAGCAACAGTTTCTACATCACGCTGGACGATCGGCCCTACCTGGATGGGGACTACGCCGTCTTCGGGGAGGTCTTCAGCGGCATGGAGGTGGTCATGCGGATCGTCGCCGATGACCGCATGGACAGCGTGCGGATCGTGCGCGTCGGCCAGGCGGCTGAGGCTTTTCGCCCAACCACGGCATCCTTCCGACAGATGGTGCAGGCAGTGTGGGAACAGATCCGAGCTGCCGATCTGGAGAAGGGTCGCTTCGAAGCAGACCACGTCCGGAGCGGCTGGCCGGCAGCCGAGGATGGCGCCGAGGGCTGGCAATACGTGGTCGTGGAGGAAGGAGCCGGCTCCGCTCCGGGGCCGGGGAAACGGATCTCCCTTCGCTACACAGGCCACACCCCGCAGGGGCTGGAATTTGCCAGTACGGCAGAGGAGTGTGCCCCCTCGTGGAGAGGCGAGCCCGAGCAGCCCGGACAGCAGTGCAACTACGTCGTCGGCGAGAGTTCGGTCACTCGGGGGCTGGATGCGGCGCTCGCACGGATGAAGCCCGGTGCGCGGTGGATCGTGATCGTACCGTCCGAGATCGGATATCCGAGCCCCGGCTACTACCCCCCTGCACGGCCGGGAGAACCGCGCTTCCATATCTCTCCGAATACACTGCTGATCTACGATATCGAGGTGGAGCGGTAACCCGTTGCACCGGCACCGAGATTCATCGGCCATGCCCGGGCAGCAGGTGCAAGCGAATGCTAGCTGAATGGAGCGTCGCATGGCGAGATGGGCGGACCACCTCTCAGAGGAAGAGGAAGTGCTGTTGCTGGCGTTGTTGCGGCGTTTGGTCGCCGAGAAGCCACGCGGTTGGTCCGTCATACGCGGCGATCGAGAGTTGATCTTGCGGCCGGCCAGCAGGAGTGTCGGCAAGCTCAGCATCACCGTCGCCGTTTCTCGCGCCGAGCCGACGTGCTACGTGAGTTTCTTCTCGCGGTCGCTGAATCACTGGGATGGCCACGAGTACTTCGCGCTCTCTGCCGATAGCGCTGGCACGATACTGGAGTGGGCGCAGGAACGCGTGGCGCGTGAGATCGAGAACGGACCAGCTGACTCGTGAGGTGTCCCAGCGTGACATCGAGATGTTCACCGCGATTGTGTGGTTCTCTGCTACACGATGCCGCTGGCGATTCCTGGCGAGCGAGAATCCGCACCTTCAACAGACGCCGGATGAACGCCTCATGGCAGGGGGCATTCAACCGGCTGGGCGGTGACCCATGAACGAGAAGTCGGTTCTGAGTGGTGCCCGGTGGTTCCTTCGCCTCGGCCTGGCCGCGGGATTTCTTTCCGCGGTCGCGGACCGGTTCGGCCTGTGGGGCATGCCGGGAGATCCCGGTGTCGCCTGGGGGGAATGGCGTGTCTTCGAGGGCTCGGTGGCGGTGCTGAACTGGTTCGTTCCGGCGGCTCTGATTCCGGCGCTGGCCTGGGTCGCCACCCTGGCCGAGGTAGCCTTTGCCGTGGCGCTGGTCGTGGGCTGGCGGCTGCGCTGGTGTGCGTTCGGAAGCGGGCTGCTGCTGCTGTCGTTCGCACTGACGATGACGATCTCCGGTGGCGTCAAGGGTCCCTTGGACTACTCCGTGTTCGTTGCTGCCGGCGGAGCCTTCCTGCTCGCCGCAACCAGCGATCGGCAGTGATCTGACCGGGGAGGACCCGCATGTCCCGCGATCCACACTTCGTGTCGCTAGAGAACATGTACCTGACGGCTCCCATCAACGAGTTCTACGCGCCCCGAATCCAGGTGATGGAAGGCGAAGCGACGGTCCAGATCGATCTGTCCGAGAAGTTCTTCCATGCGGCCGGAGCCGTGCACGGTTCGGTCTACTTCAAGATGCTCGATGATGCGGCGTTCTTTGCGGCGAACTCGCTGGAGAGGGAGCTCCTCGTCCTCACGACTTCCTTCACGACCTACTTGACCAGACCGGTATCGGTCGGACAGCTGCGCTCGGCGGGGCGTGTGGTCAACCGCAACAAGTCGCAGTTCATCGCGGAGTCCGTCGTGCATGACGCGGAGGGCAACGAGGTCGGGCGCGGTAGTGGGATCTTCGTCCGAAGCCGGGTCCCGTTGGGGAATGCCTGCGGCTATTCGGTCTAGGGCGCCGGGTGGGCGCTGCCGGCGGAGCGGGTGTTCGCGGCGGCGAGCCCGCCGGCGGCCAGGCCAGAACGCGAGTCATTCCACCTGCCCCTGCAAAAACCAGCGCCGTCGCCGCCGATCGTAATAGACCCACATCACATCGCCCTTCTGGGTCTCGACAAAGTGGTAGTCGCGGTGGACTTCGCGGACCCACCAGCCACCCGAGACCGTGTAAGGGCCGGAGATGCGGGTCGTGGAGCCCTGCTCGGGGCCGCGGATCAGCCACCCGTCGGGTTCATGCCGGCCACGGTGTGGCAGCGGCACCGGTTTGTCGAAGATGCGGCGGATGAGCGAGCGTCGTTGCACGGGTAAAGGAGATGGAAGCCGCGCACGCTCGAGCGGCTCCCAGGAGAAGCTCGCTTCGGGCAAGTGGGCCCGTTGGAGGCGCGCGAACACCACTGTCAGCCGCCCGAACTCGGCCCTTACCCGCGCCAGGGCGCGCTCGGCTGCCGACAGGTCGCGTCGCGGACGCTCGGTGAACAGTCCGAGTTGCCCTTTGTCGATCGCGGTAGAGGTTACGCGCAGGTCAATTTCTGCCGCGCCGGAATCGAGTTGGGTCGACTCGAGTTTCAGGCGTACCAGTTCGAGGATGTGCTCGATGTTCAGGGTGGTCTCTGCCGTTTGAATCGCGGCGCTTACCGTAGTGCGGTTGTCGAGTTTCAGCGCCATGTCGAGTGTGCGGAGGCCGTGTCCACGCGCCGCGACGCGTTGCAGCAGCAACGGCAAGACGCGCTGAATTGCGAACGTCAACCGGTAGGCGTCCCGCTCTGGATATTCGAGTTCGATCCACGCCTCGAGTGGTTCCGCCGGGATCGTCGGGTCGAGCGGGGCGGGTGCCGCTTCGGAGGCCTCCTGGTGCAATTGCAGTGCGGTCGCACCGAAGCGCCGTGCCAGACCGTCGATTGGTAGCCGCAGGAACTCGCCAACAGTATGGATGTCGAGCTTGGCCAGGTGTTCGCGTAGTTTCGGATCCAGATGGAGCCGATCGAAGCGCACGTTGCGAGTGGCCGAGCGCTCTTGTTCCGGGTCTTCAAAAACCGTAGTGGGGTGACGGGAGCGAGCCAGTGCGTAGGCACTGAAGCGATGAAACCCGACGACGATGTGGCCGACGAAGCGGGCCTCGACCAGCGCGCTATGTATCTTGCCCACCCAGGCCTGCAGCGAGGTCTCGAGCCCGATCAATCCGGAAGCGTCAATCCAGAACACTCCGGGCTCGGTCTCGCTGGGCTCGACGTACGGGCTGAATCGCAGCAGCAGTTCCAGCAAATTGTCGACGCCAGCAGCGACATCAGCGGCTGGAACCTCGGCCGCGCACAGCTCACGACAGATCGACAGTCCCGCCGCGTAGCGCATACCCGGCAGCACGCGCGCCCGATATGCCTTCTCGTTGACCCACAGGATTACCCCTTGTGGACGATCCTCGGCGACAACGGCCATGGGGCGTGAGGCCCATTCGGGCTGCTGCTGCGCGAGCAATTGCAGTGGCAGCGCCGGAATATCTACACAGGCTACGTACTTCTGAGGAGGAGACTCTCGGGGCGGCGAGCCGCCGCCCCGACCGTTGCCTCCCTTTTCTCCCTGAGGTTCAACTCCGGAGGCGCTAACTCCAGTTAACGCCTGGTAGTACGTCGCGGCGCGCCCCGAAAGGCGCGGGTTTTCGGCAGTGCGTGGCATCTGTCATCACTTTTCTCATCACAGGCCGTCGGGGCCTCGCACCACCTCATCATGAGCCCACCCCGGGCCGCGGTGCTTGTCTTTGAGTACGTTGAGGGCACAGGAAAAAAGACCGTCGTTGTTACGGCTGCGACTAGCCTCGGCACGCAGCGAGACCATCGATCCGATCGATGGCTGCTTGCGGGTTTTTCGCGTCAGAAAGACGACGGCCATGTCGTGGCGATGCGCCAGACTGCGAAGCCGTGCTTGTGCTGCCATTGGAACGCATGGGGGCTGTGCACGACCGAGAGCCGTGGCTTTGTCGTTGCTCGACCCCAGGTCGGCGACGACAAGGCCGAAGCCGCCAGAGCGCGCCAGCCGATCGGTGGCACGCAGAATGGCCTCCTCATCGAGGAGTCGTACAACTACCAGGGCGTCGAGGTCGACGCCGCTGCACCAGGCATCGAGCGGAAAGAACGTGCTCTCTTGCCGGGTCACCCAGACAACGGGTTCCTCCTGGTGTTGTGCATCGAGCACGACCCCGAAGGCCTGGGTCAGACAGGAACTGTCGCTCAGCCCTGATATCTCGGTGAGCCGCCCCCGCAGTTCATCGAGGTTCCAGCCGGCTGGCACCGGTGCCAGCCGGGTGTTGTTGCCGAGCCGAACGGCACGAACGACTCCCGGGGGTACGGGCAGGGGCAGTGCCATCAGATTTCTGCCACGGTAGACGCCGCTGCCACGGTAGACGCTGCTGCCACGGTAGACGCCGCTGCCACGTCAGACCCGTGCACCCTGTCCGCCGGAGCTGGAGGCACTGCTCGCGCTATACCGAGTGAGGGCGGCATGGAACGGATTCTCGTCGAGGTGACGACGAACCTCGAGTACTTTGCCGAGAACGCTGAGTTCCGCGGGGTCGGGAACGATCGGCGCGTACTCGGGATTCTGCGGCCGCAACTCGACGCGGCGACCTTCGACGAACAACGTCTTGACCGTGGCCTCGCCGTCGATCATTGCCACGATGATGTCGCCAGGATCAGCGCTTTGCTGCCGCTGCACGATGACCACGTCGCCATCGAGAATGCCGGCGTCGCACATGGAGTCGCCCTCGACGCGCAGCGCAAAGAGTTCCGAACCGCGGAACTTGGATCGCACTGGCAGGTACGACTCGATGTCCTCGATAGCTTCGCTCAGCGGCCCGGCCGGAACCCGGCCGAGCAGGGGGACCTGCACGGGCGGATCCTCGATGGCGGGGCTGTCGGGGAGGCGATAGCCGCGCGCCTTGCTGCTTTCCTTGAGAAGCTTGCCCTCGTTCACCAGGTTGGTGAGGTGGGCGCGCGCCGATTCGACGGCTTTGAAGTTGAAGGCCTCTTGGACTTCGCGAATGCTGGGAGGATTGCCGGCCAGCAGGCGATCACGAACGAAGCGATAGATGCGTTCCCGCGTCTGCCCGGGAGGTGTTTTGGGGGTCATTGCGTTGCGCTCCTTGGGGGTAGATCCAGAGCACACCAATAAAACAGACAAACGTCTGTTAAGCAAGAGACCTAACCAGATTTTTGTCTGTACCACTGGTTCACGAAGCCGTCGCAGGTGAACCAGGCGGCGTTCCGCGGGGCCGTCGATGACGTGGCCACCATCGTCCATGGCCTGCTGGAGGCGTTGGTGACCGCCGCGCCTGCCAAGGACCGGGAAGTCGAAGCGGCCAAGGCCAGGGCGCGCGCCCAGCAGCGGTTCGGTGCGACGGGCTGAGACTCGCCTGGGGTCAAGGCGAACATGAAAAGAGCCCCCGGGATGGCTGTCCCGGGGGCACGAAATCGAGCGCGACTACTAGAAGGAGATGGGCATCAGATCCGTGCCCTCATGTACATCGAGGTGCTCGCGGATTGCCTGGGGATGAACGCCGATCATGCCGCAGATGTCCTCGAACCAGCCCGAGTTGAAGAACTCGACCGGGTCGGAATCCTCAGACAGGCCGCGGAGTTTCTTGCGTTCGGAAGGGGATAGAACGTTGCGGCCGTTGATGCGGCGCAGGAATTCGTAATCCTTGATCGCGAGCTGAATGATCGAGACATAGAGCTGACGATAGGCTTGCTGGTCCGTCAGATCGTCCGGTGTGACATCCGGCACAATGCCGGCGGTGACCTCAACAGGGATAAGGTCAGAGGACATAGAGCGCGCCTCCAGAGTTTTCGAGCTTCGGGATCGTGACCGAGAATCGTTCACAATCAGTTTTGCGTGTCGAAGAGTCGCCCACCTCTTCAGGAACCATACGTTTCAGGCTCGGCAAGCAGCCGAGTCGGGGGAGAATACTGGGTTGATCAGCGCTGCCGCAATAGGTCGTCGCCGGAAAATCGGTGTTTGTGCTCTTATTCTCGGTTTGTGTGCCTGGTTTGCCCTGGCAACGGCCCTGATTGCACCGATTGTGGTGCAGGCCCAGGCTGATGAACGCGGGTGTGTTCGGCGGCGGTACCTCGAAACCATCTGTTCTGGCGTATCGGCGGGGCGGGCGGTCGGTTTTCATGCGCGGTATCGTCCCTCTTGCCCGCTGATCACCTTCGACTGAAACTCGATCGAGGCTTTACGTGTCGCTGACCGAAGATAACGTTCGCCAAGTGCTTGCCACCGTGAAATTCCCCGGGCTGTCTCGCGACATCGTGTCGTTCGGCTTCCTCGAGTCGATCAGTATCGAGGGTGGCAAAGTCACACTGCGCCTGAACATCCCGACCGGCTCGCCCGCGCATCAGGAGCGTATCGCCGAGGACGCGCACGAGGCGGTATCGAAGATCGATGGAGTCACCGAAGTAGGCATCGAGATCGCTGCGCCGCAGTCGAAGGGAGCCATGCCGCGGAAGGTCCCTGGCGCGGGGGCAACGGCGGCCGCGCCGCCGACTCCCGGAACCGGTCCAGGGGCTGGGCCTGCCGGCCCGGCCGGCGCTGCCGCCGTCGGGCCGCCGCGGACCGAAGCGCTTTACGATCGCACCCCAATTGAGGGCGTGAAGCACGTCATCGCAGTCGCCTCGGGCAAGGGCGGCGTGGGCAAGTCCACGGTGGCGGTGAATCTGGCAGCCGCGCTGTCGCAGTTGGGCGAGAACGTGGGTCTCCTCGACGCCGACATCTACGGTCCGTCTGTCCCGACGATGCTCGGGACCCACGAGCAGCCTGGCGTCGAGGATCGCGACGGCAAGCGCGTGCTGATGCCGGTGAAGAAGTTCGGCATGAACTTGATGTCGCTGGGGTTCATTCAGCCCGAGGACGAACCGGTGATCTGGCGTGGGCCCATCGTGATGAAGGCGATCCGGCAATTCCTCCGCGACGTCGACTGGACTGGCTCCGAGATTCTCGTGATCGACCTGCCGCCGGGCACAGGCGATGCACAGCTCACCCTGACGCAGTCATCGCCACTCGATGGCGCGGTCATCGTGACCACGCCGCAGGATGTCGCCCTCATCGACGCCCGCAAGGGTCTCCGGATGTTCCAGGAAGTAGATGTGCCGGTGCTGGGGCTGATCGAGAACATGTCGGTGTTCTCGTGCCCGAAGTGCGGCCACCGGTCCCACGTGTTCAGCACCGGTGGCGGGAAGCGCACGGCCGAGGAACTCGCCGTGCCGTTCCTCGGAGCGCTTCCGCTCGATCCGCAGATCGCGATTGCAGGCGACGCCGGGAAGCCCTACGTCGTGGAGCATCCCGATAGCGATGTCGCCTCGATCTTCCGCGCGGTGGCGCAGAACGTCCTCGACGCGGTGGGCGTTGCCGACGATAGCACCGAGACGGTCTCCTGAACTCTAGCCGCCTGGAGCCCCGTCCATGTGGACGTCCAGCTGCGGGAACGGGATGCCGATGCCCGCGGCATCGAGTTCGACCTTCACCGCGCGGGTAACCGCCTCGCGGACGGCCCAGTAGTCGCCGGTCTGGCACCAGACCCTGACGGTCCAGTCGATCGACGACGCGCCGAGTTCCTGCAGGTAGGTCTGGGGCTCCGGTTCGTCGAGGACGCCCTCGACGGAGTCGAGCGCGCGCTCGAGTACGGCGCGGACCTCGTCGAGATCAGCCCCGTAGTCGGTGCCCACCGAAACATCCACGCGCCGCTTCTCATGGTAGGTGACGTTCTCGATCGTGCCGCTGAAGATCAGAGCGTTCGGCACGAAGATGCGCCGATTGTCCGCCGTGTCGAAGCTCGTGGTGAACAGGCCGATCTCTATGACCTTCCCCGTGACGCCGGCGGCGTTGATCACGTCGCCGACCTTGAACGGCCTGAAGACCAGCAGCATCACGCCGGAGGCGATGTTCGAGAGCGTGCCCTGGAACGCGAGGCCGATGGCGAGACCGGCCGCACCGATGACCGCGGCGAAGCTGGTGGTCTGGATCCCGAACATCCCGAGCGCAGCCAGCAGGGCCATGATCAGAATCGCCCAGCGTGCTGCGTTGCTCAGGAAGATGCCGAGCGTATCGTCGATCCTGGCTCCGGCGAAACTGCGGAGGACGAGACGCCGCACCCAGCCGGCGACCATCCACGAGGCGATCAGGAAAGCCAGCGCGCCGGCGGCGTTGGTGGAGAAACTTACGATGGCGTCGGCGAGCGCGGCTGCGTCGAGGTTGCCGAGCAGTTGTTCGAGCATGAAGCGTCTTCCTCCGATCCGATCAGGGGGGCGTTCCTAGCATGGACTGCTAGAGAACGGCTCGCAGGTACTCACGGCGCATGCGGCCGATGTTGAAGATCGAGATCTCCTTGGGACAGACGGCCTCGCATTCACCGTGGTTGGAGCAGTTACCGAACCCCTCTGAGTCCATGGCGTCGACCATCCGGACCACGCGGCGCGTGGCCTCGGTGCGGCCCTGTGGCAGCAGCGCGTATTGTGAGATCTTCGCCGCGGTGAAAAGGGAGGCGGAGGCGTTGGGGCACGCGGCAACACACGCGGCGCAGCCGATGCAGGAGGCGGCGTCCATGGCGGTTTCGGCCGCGGCACGTTGCACGGGAATCGCGTTGGCTTCGGGCGCTGACCCGGTGTTGACCGACACGTAGCCGCCCGCTTCCATGATCCGATCGAACGCGGCTCGGTCGACGACCAGATCCTTGATCACGGGGAACGATGCCGCCCGGAACGGCTCGATCACGATGGTCTCGCCGGCGTGGAAACTCCGCATGCGGACCTCGCACGTGGCAGCACCCGAGTTGGGTCCGTGAGCGATACCGTTGATAACCAGGCCGCAGGTACCGCAAATGCCCTCGCGGCAGTCGGAGTCGATCGCCACAGGGTCGGTGCCCTCGCCCACGAGCTTCTCGTTCAGAAGGTCGAGCATCTCGAGGAACGACATTTCGGGCAGCACGTTCTCCATGGTGAATGGAACGAGCTTCCCCGGTGCCGTCGGCCCTGATTGCCGCCAGATCAGGAGCTTTACGGCAATCGCCTTGCCGGCCATTACTTGTAGCTCCGCGTGCCGGGCTTCACATGCTCGAAGTGAAGCAGTTCCTTGTGCATCGTCGGCGCGCGATCCGGGCCCCGGTACTCCCACGCGGCGACGTGCGAGAACTCGGCGTCATCGCGTCGCGCCTCAC
>Ga0255047_10002304_pt1 | contig 12717 bp, 21 predicted proteins | sample JV7_2_1_MG_FD_183640 | JGI IMG/M metagenome (GOLD analysis project Ga0255047, IMG submission 183640) | Seawater microbial communities from Jervis Inlet, British Columbia, Canada - JV7_2_1 | ecosystem: Environmental > Aquatic > Marine > Inlet | place: Canada: British Columbia | collected 2016-10-06
CTTGACGGCTCACCTTCAGGGTCTTGGGATGGTGATTCTTGGGAAGTTACTAGCGCGGCTTGTGCAGATGCAACCGTTAATGTTAACGGTGTTTTCATGGAAAACATTCCATCGGGTGACACAGAAAACATTGAAGTAAGACAAGAAACTGGAGCGACATTAGTAGGTAGCAAGCAAGGGCAATATTGGAGGGTTGACGATTCAACAGTCCAAAATAACGCAACGCCTACATGGATTGCAGATATAGCGGCTGAAGAAACTTTAACACTAAGTCAAGCCAAAGCGTTAGATTCCGATGGAGCAACAACACTACTAGCTGATTACATTCCGTCTGCTGATGGCTTTATGTTTACTTGCACACCTGGAGGTGGTTCTTGTCCTTCGGTTTCTTTGGCTGTTTCAGATACTGCGCCTGCATTTGGGGACACAATAACACTAACAGCAACACCAACAGACATAACACCTGTAACCTATTTCTTCTTTGCTTATCGCGAAAGTACAAGCGAGTTTTTGCTATTGCAAGAGAGCGCGTCTAATACTTATGCGTGGACGGTTGACAAGGTTGATGATTGGGTGGTTCATGTACTTGCGGAAGATGCTTTAATGGTTCGCGCTTCCGATTGTGAAGCGGTAACAATAGCACCAGATGCAGATGCGGAGGCATGGTTAGACTTCGTGGCTATTCCGAATGATACAACCGTTTATTTTTCAAACACACCGCAAGAAGTTACGGGCGCACAGTATTGGTATTACGTCAACGCCTTAGTTTTTGGCCTTAAAGCTGACGGCCTTTGGTCAAGCGGGCATTATGGTTATTTATTTATTGGAGGAGCATCTGCAATTCATAAGATTAATCTATTTAACCCCGCAGATACCGATTCCGCTTTCAGATTAGATTTTAATGGCGGTTGGACACATGATGTCAACGGGATAACGGCAAATGGAACTAACACCTACGCAGACACACATTTTGATTCATCCGTACACTTAGCCGCAAATGATGGTGCGTTTGTGGTTTATACAAGAGTGAGCCAAACGGGTGCGGTAATTGGGTTTGATTGGGGTGCATTTGAGACATCTACAAACAAGGCGGCTACATGGGCGGCAAAAGTTACAGCCAACCGTTCATTTTACGCTATGGGCGTAACTAAACAAGTTAACAGCATTGCCGTTTCAGACTTAACAGGTTGCCACATACTGACAAGAGATAACAATTCTGCACTTCAAAAATGGATTGGCAACGATGGAACGGTTTTAAATAGTGATACAACGGCAAATATCGGGCATCCTCCTTATTCAGAATGTATTGGCGCGAGAAATGATAACGGAACGGCTATCCTTTATGCTGAAAGCGGCACTAACTACTCTTTAATGGGTCGTTTCGATGGTTTAAGCGATTCGCAAGCCACAAGCCTAAGAGGTCGAATTGATACACTAATGGAACAATTAAATTTGAACGTATGACAACGGGCGTATTTATAACAGACGCACAAGCGGAAACGATAAAAGGAACATCATTTGGCGCGGGTTTCTTTAATCCTACAAAAGATGATGATGGCCGTTGGTTTGTTTCAGAGATTGAAGGCAAGCACATTGAAGACAGTTCAGAGCCTGAATTGCTTTACCGCTATACTTCAGAGGCTAAACTGGTTAGAATGTTTCTTTTTATCCAATTGAAAACAACCTTTGAGCAAGATGTTTTCTTTGAAGCCAATAAAGAACTCTTTGACTATTGGCTAGCTAATGGAAATGATGCTATTTTAGACTTGTTTGATACATCTAGTGAGGAATGGTTGGACGTTGAAGGCGATGAAGAAACGCCACGGGAATACGCTTTAAAGCTATTGAAATGAGAGACAGAGTTAGCAAACGAATACTTGGTTTCGTTTCTTACGTTATTGGATTAGGTATGGGCATCTGCGCGGGGTTTGATTTTTACAGTATTGATTCAATGTTGATTCTAGCAATTTTAGCGAATGGAACTGCGCTATTGGGGATTGACACATTTAAACCAGGATTAAAGAATGGAGTTAGTTGACATAATATCGAACTTAGACACCCCCGCTATTCTTACGGTTTTGGGGTTCTTCTTGTACCGGTCTGATTCAAAGTTAAAGGAACGTGAGGACGAGATTAAAAGCCTTAACGAGTACATAAGACTAAGCGACAAAGAGAATATTAATACGTTGGCTGAATTTAGTAAGTTCTTAGAATCTCTAATAGCAAACGTTGACAGTATTAAGGGAGATTTAGCGCGTGAGATTTCACTATCTGCGGATGGATTGAAAAACAAAATGGATAACCTTCGGACACTAATTGAATTAAAAAATGGAACATCGTAATGAGATTACATTATGTCGTTCAAAGGTCAGCACGATAATTAACGAATACAATGAGCGAAGTAAGCAAACATCGAAGCAATATTTTGAGCATTATGCGGAAGTATCAAGCGCAACGCCTAGCTTTTCAGATTATAAGCACATCGAAAATGTTAACCATGATAGGAACAATCAACAGCCCTATAATGGTTTGGGTATCTCAATCTTGGATAGATTACTTAGGGTTTTCAGAAGATTATTTAACGGGAGTTAATTTCTTTGACCTAATTCATAAAGACGATTTAAAGACCAGCTTTGAAGTGTTTAGCATATTCCAAGAAACTGGGCGATTAGGTTTTGACAGCAAACATTTTATTAACCGTTACCTTTGTTCAGATGGTAACTATAAGCGCGTAATCTGGAACAACCAAATGTCAACAGAGGGTGGAAACTACATGGTAACAGCTCAAGCACTAGACTAAAAAGAAATGATAGCCAAGATTTGCAGAAAGTACAGACCCGAACAAACAGAGGGAACTTTAGAGGTTTTTAATGAAGATACGGGCGAGCTCGAATTTACTTGTAAGACCTTGGAACTACCTTGGTTAGATAATGAAACGGGCATCAGTTGTATCCCTGAAGGCCATTATGATGTGATTCCAAGGACTTCGAAAAAGTACAAGAACCATCTACACATTTTAGATGTTCCAGAGCGTTCTTATATATTAATTCACCCAGCTAACTTTGTTGGTTCGGATAACCCAAGAACAGGCCATAGTGATTTGAGAGGATGTATTGCCGTTGGGTCTAAATTTGGTGACCTAAATTCGGACGGTATTCCTGAAATCTTAAATTCAAAAAACACATTTAAGCACCTTATGGACGTTGCGCCTGAAGGGTTTATCTTAGAGGTTACGCAATGACAATAACCGAAAAGATACTAGGAATTGCCTTAGTCATTGTCCTTATTATCTGCGTAATACTAGGCGTTCAAAAGTCAAAACTAGACGTTGAAATAGGCGCGGCTAAATATGCTGTTATTGAAATTCGAGAGGCCAAAATTGCTGAATACGATAATAAAATAGATTCACTAACCGAATACATTACGAGGCTACAAATAACTAACGATTCACTAAAGAATGAGAAAGCTAAAATTAGAACTGTTACCATTACCGAAATTGATTCTATTAAGTTCTTGCCTTTTGATGGTAAGCGTGTCTTTTGGACAATACAAACAGCCCGTATTGATTCCACTAGAACAAGATACCTTAGTCGGGATTAGCCAATACGATTTTGATTTAGTTCTATTCTCGTTCAGTTACCTTAAAAGCGTTGAGAACACATTAGACATTACGTCTAAGCAACTAACCCGCGCAGATAGTATAAACACTTACCTCAATGAAGTTCTTGCCCTAGAACGCCTTAAAACGCTTGAAAAGGATTCTATTGTCCAAGGTCTTGAGTTAGTAATCATTGATTACAAGAAAGCAAGACGCAAGGAACGAACCAAGAAAACCTTTGCCTACATCGGTTTGGGCTTACTAGCTGGCATTGAAGCTGGTGTTATCGTTAGCCTATTATCCAAATAGTTCCAACCGTAACACCTACCAACAAACTACTCATCAGCAGGATAGGGTAGTACACAAACTTCTTAAAGAGTAGCGTGTTACGCTTATCCCTACGCCTCAATTGATACCTTTTCATCTTGCTTAGTTTTCATGTAACCCGTTACTATTAACTCTTTTTCGTAAACATCCCATTTAACCCTAGCACCTAAATCATTACACATAACCATAATCCGTTCCCTGAATGTTCTATTTGTCTCAATCAGGTTATTTATAGTTCTAACCGAATGAAGCACAGTGGCATGGTCTTGGCCTCCTATAAGCTTACCAATAGCGACTAAAGATAAGTCATTAAGAACAACCCTATTCCTGGCCATCCAGTGACAAACTTGCCGACCTTCTACTCGTTCCCTCTTGCGGCTTTTTCTTCGCATCTCCTCAATAGTTATTTGGTAGTTTTCAGCTACTAGCTGTTGCATACCGTGTATGCCTATCCTACCGTTGTTACCGTAGATGTTTTCTTTTACAGCCTCCTTGTATTTTTCTACTTCTTCATCCAGGACACTTAGCAACATTTTCTTTGTTTTGTTCCAAAGTATGCCGCCTTTCAAGTCTAACGTATCGCAAATATCGTTAGCTGTTTTTTCGATAATAGTTAATTTCCTTTCCATTGTTGTTTAGTTTAGTCTCCAAATGTGAATCATCTTGCCGTAGTCTCCTGTTATCTTTACATCAGTCTTACGGATTAAACCTTTTCTTTTAAGGTTGCTAAAGCTACGCCTGATGGAAACGATTGGTGTGTTATGCCATCTTCGTTCAGATAACTTCTCCATTATCTTGAAGTGACGCAGAACTCGTTCAGGTGTTGCGCCTAAATTATCGTATCGGAGAAAGTAGTTTATAACAGATTCATCTTGCGTCAATGCCTTGTCGTTTGAACGCTTCAAAGTTGTGCCCGTTTCGTTGTTACTGTTATGATAGCTTTTCATCAGTCTGTTATTAAGTTGTTTTCTAATATCGTTTCAAGTTCTTCGTAGGTCTTTATCCAACCCAAATCAATACCGTTGGCAGATGCTCTAAACCTATCATAGCAATCATCATCCTCGTAGATGCCTATGTCAATGTTTCCGAGTTTATACCCTGTAATGTGATTACCATCGAATCCTAGTCTTCTGAAGTCTTTGTGTGTTAATGCTTTCATTCTCCTAGTGTTTCAATGTAATCGTGGCACATCTTATCTATGTCATAACCCATGTCTTGCACAAAATCAGTAACGTTTATTTGTACGTCCTCCCATTTAAGTGTTTTTGAATTGAAACGCTTAGTTGTGAATGATACTTCGTAGCCATCTATTGATGCCGCGCATCCAGGATAACCCGTTCCATCACGATAATAAGGTACGCAAGGTTCTTCGGGTTGGTAATCGAAACTGATTGTAACGTCTGCTTCTTCGATGTTTGATTTAAATGTAAATTCCATTTTAGTTTTCGTTTATTAAGTTGTTTTCTATTATTATTTATATCTGCTCGTTCATCCATGTTAAAATTACTTCAGCATCTTCTTCCTGAAAGTCGTGGTCAGCATCAAATAGAGTTGCCAATGTGTCTTGACTAACTGCCTCCGCCATCAAGTGGTTATCGGCTTTTTTTTGAATGTAAGCGCATACACTACCATCTCTGAATGCTCTGATGAAAAGGCTACCCTCTGATACTGAAAAGGAATCAATTCCTTGCTCTAAAACTTCTAACTTCTCTGAGTTGTCTAAGTTGTTCCACTTTTTTGATACTTCTAAATTTTTCATTGTTTCTTTGTTTTTGTTTCGACAAATATAATTCTAAGTTTCATACCTGCAACATTATTTTAAATTTATTTTTAAAGTTTGTTGTAATTCAAAAGTATTTTGTAGATTCGCACCGAACTAATTATTTAACTAATGAAAGAACAAAATCAAGACAGATGCAGGAAGGTCGGAAAGGCTCTGCCAGCTGGCGCATTAAAGGAAATCGCGGACTTGCTAAAGGTGAACTACTCCTTTGCATACCGCGTAATGAATGGCAACTTTAAACGCTTCACCCCGAAACATAGTAAGGTGTTGAAACGGGCTGAGAAGTGGTTAACTATTAACGGTATTAAACTAATTGAGCAATGAAAAAGGTAACACCAGAACACGTTATTAAGGTAATCAACTCTTGCGTTACACGTGAACAATTAGTTGGCGCAATGAAGTACACCGAACTGTCAGGCTATTTAAGCCAACAGGACGTATTAGAAGCCTTGAGAGTTAAAACATTTGAATCATACACAGCTATTTAAACAACTATAACTATGAAAGCATTAACAGAAATTCAGAACGAACTGAAAGCACCGAAAAATCAGTATAACTCATTCGGAAAGTACAAGTACAGAAGCTGCGAAGATATTTTAGAAGCCGTTAAGCCACTACTGAAAAAGCACAATTGCAATCTAACGTTAACGGATAGCGTGTTCGAAGTTGGCGGTTTAGTTTTCATTCAAGCAATAGCCACTATTATAGGTCAGGATGATACTATCGAAGTGAAGTCACAAGCTGGAATAGACCCAAACCGTAAAGGAATGGACATTGCTCAATCATTCGGTAGTTCATCCTCTTACGCCCGTAAGTACGCTCTAAACGGCTTATTCTTAATTGACGATACCAAGGATGCAGACGCGACAAACGACCACGGGAAAGGCGTTAAAGAGCAACCGAAAGCAAAGATTGAACTAAATAAAAACACACTAGCGTGGACTAAAGCGGTTCAGTACCTGGTTGACGGTGGTTTAATTTCAGCGATAGAAGGTAAGTACGCCTTAACGGAAGTAAACAAAGCCGCGTTAATGAATGAAGTGTTAAAGTAATGTCAAAAGAATTATTCACAGAATTAAGAGAAGAACAAAATGAAGAAATCACTGTACAACATCGAAACCGAATACTTGGAAATAACCAACCAATTGGAGGATGGGGAACTGACCCCCGAATTGGAAACGGCACTGGCCATCAACGAATCACAACTGCAAGGGAAAGCCGTAGCGTACATCTACGTAGTCAAAACGGAGGAATCTGATGTAGTTGCTATTGATGCAGAGTTAAAGCGGCTAACGGCTTTAAAACGCGCCAAGAAGAACAAAATCGAATGGTTGAAAAATACGGTTCATAAAGCTATGGACTTGTACGGCATCAACGAAATCAAAACCGAAACTTTGAAGATAAACTTCCGCAAATCGGAGGGCGTTATCTGTACGGTGGATGAAGCCAAACTAGATGCTGAGTTCATGACTGTAGTTCCTGAGACATCAAAGCCGAATCTAACAGCTATCAAAAAGGCTATTAAAGAAGGCGTAGCCGTTGATGGTTTCGAGATTCAGACTAGATACAACTTGCAAATTAAATAATAAACCAAATAAATAAATAAATAAAAATGATTAAAACATTGTTACTGGCATTATCTCTTACATCAAACGTTAAACAAGATAAGGTCGAAATCTTCACCAATACTCAATGTGGTGATGTGTGTGTAGAGGTAGAAGTAGATAAAGCCCGTATAATGATATTCAGTATGGAGGGATACATTAAGAAAAATGATTACATCAACAGAGGACTCAACAGAATTAACACATCTAATCTCGAACCAGGAGATTACTACGTAGTTCTTTATGTGAATGATGTGTATGAAAAAAAGGATATATTTACAAAAGGAAGTCTAATAAACTAAATAAAATGGAATACAAAGAAAAAGGTAAAATCAAGAATGTGCTACCAGTTGAGTCAGGTACTTCGCAGAACGGTAAGGAATGGAAGAAAGTAAACTTCGTAATCGCAAATAATAACGGCTACGAAGGGGCTGAACAAATCTTTGCATTTGAAATCTTCGGGGCTGAAAAAGTTGACAACTTCGAGAAGTACAACCGTATCGGCCAAGATGTAGAGGTCAGCTTTAACATTCGGACAAACGAGTGGAAAGGCAAATACTACACAAGTCTCCAGGCGTGGAAAGTAATGGCAGGAGAACGAGTTGAGCAATCCGCGCAAACGCCACAACCGATTGAAGATGAAGAAAGTGAGATTCTGCCTTTTTAAAATCTAATCCAACTCCTTAACCAAGCCCCTGCCCATATCGGTGGGGGCTTTTTTTGAACTTAAAAGGCACATTAAATGAAAATATTTTTAAAAAATAGTTGCAAGTATCAAACTTAGGTGTAGATTTGTCAAAGAATTAACCGCTTAAAAACAAAGAAACAGTGAAAAAGCAAGACAGAGTAAAATCAGTAAGATTTGCAGGTTACGGACACTACAAAGTGACCATTGAAAAGTATGGTAAACTATACTCCGCAATATCAACCAATTCACAGGCTGTTGATGATTACAGAGATGGAAAAGTAAGTGCTGCTATAGACCTTTATGATGAGGTAATAAGAAAGACAACATAATTTTAATCTAATCCAATCCCGTGGCCAGCCCCGTTCATTAACTTGGACGGGGCTTTTTTACGCCATATCTACGCCTTATACACTAATTCCCTACTCTCTATTCTTTTTTACTTTGACGAATCGGACGTTTTTTTTATTTTGAAAATCTGAAAAAAGATAAAGATAGGGCGTAAATCGCGTAACTCATTGATACTCTAACGCCTTAGTGGTTTTTAGATGTGGCGTAATTTGTGACCACTAGTGCTTTTTTAAAAAAGAAAATAAATGATGTGGTATTGAATTATTATTTACATTTGCATTGTTCGCAAGCCAAAAGCGGATTCTATAAAATGACCAGGTTACAGAAAAACGTACTAAAAAGAAATTCCTAGAGGGGCAACTTATGCGTTCCTACCTGGTCGGGTGGCGCATTTGGGTATGTTGGCACATACTGCCCCTTTAGGGTTATTTAAAATGACAATAACCATATTTAAAAATATTCTTGCAACAGCCGCTGGGTTTAATCGGTCTGTTGATTTTGCGCTTAGTCGCATAAAGAACGGAAACAGTAAAGAACTACTTAGCCTAATTAGATTAGAAAGCGACAAGGGAAAGCGCAATGAATTAAAGAAGTCGCTCCCTTCAATTTGTTTTAGCGGAACTTTTACAAATCGTTCGTTGTCAGGGTTGAAACAACCAAGTGGTTTAATTTGCTTAGACTTTGACGGATTCCCCGATACTGATACGCTCCAATCTTATAGAGACACTATAGAGGCTTGGGAATATACATATTCAGTTTTCACTAGCCCAAGCGGTAACGGACTGAAGGTGTTAGTTAGAATACCAGCCGACCAATCAAACCATAAAAACTACTTTGATTCTATTGCGCTAGTTTGGGATTGTAAATACTTCGATAAAGGAGTAAGTGATATTAGTAGAGTTTGCTACGAAAGCTATGACCCTGACTTGTATCTAAACGAAGAGGCGTTAACTTGGGTTGAAATTGCCGAGCCTGACGAGGAAAGCGTAGGTAAAAACATGGATGAGTGCTTTATTCCAGTCCAAAGCGAGAACCGTATTATTTCAAACTTAACTGTTTGGTGGGAAAAGAAGTATGGAAATACGAAAGGAAGTAGAAACCAAAATATGTACAAGTTTGCCAATGCTTTGAACTCATTTGGCATTAATCAAAACGAAGCCGAAAGGCACTTGCACCAATACGCTCAGGGAGGTGATGACCCGTTTACAGAGAGTGAAATAAGTAGAGTTGTTAAGTCTGCTTATAGAAGCACAGACAGACACGGAACAAGATTCTTTGAAGATGACCACGCAAAAGCGAAAGTTGAAAAGTTGATAAGGTCAGGTAAAAAACAATCCGAGATTGCAAAGGTTCTTCCTGAAATTAAAGATTTAGAATCTGCACTTGAATCAGTAAAAGATACTTTAGCTATAACTGACTTTTGGGGCTATACTGAAAAAGGAAAGGTGCAACTAAGCCCACATAAATACAAGTTTTTCCTAGAACAGAACCAGTTCTGCAAGTTCTTTCCTGAGGGCGCAATGTCTTATCTATTTGTAAAGATTGATAGTAATTTGTTGGAAGATACCGCACCAACTTTTATCAAAGATTTTGTTCTAGATTACTTAACAGAACGAACTGATATAGGTTATGCACCTTACGATTTTATGGCTAACCAAACGCGGCTATTTAAAGAGGATTATCTTTCAATGCTTCAAACCGCGGAAGTAAATTTAAAGAAGGACACGGACACTACTTGTTACTTGTATTTCAATAACTGCGCTTTGGAGATTACAAAGAATGAAGTAAAGCCAATAGACTACATCGACCTTGATGGGTTCGTTTGGAAGAAGCACGTAATAGATAGAGAATACACGGTTGATAAGTCAACGGGTGGAATGTATGAGAAGTTCATTAGACTAGTAACAGCTAATGATGAACAGCGTTTTAATTCCTTCCGTTCTGTTATCGGTTACTTGCTACACTCTTGCAAGACTTCAGGGCAGAATAGGGCTATTATAATGAACGATGAATTGATTAGCGACAACCCAAACGGTGGAAGTGGAAAGGGTATGTTCTGCAACGCCATCAACCATATGAAAAGAGTAGCTACTTTGGATGGTAAGCAGTTCAGTTTCGACAAATCATTTCCTTATCAAACTGTTGGAGCAGATACCCAGGTGCTTGTCTTTGACGATGTGAAAAAGAACTTTGCCTTTGAACATCTATTTAGCTTAATAACTGAAGGGATAACATTAGAGAAGAAAAACAAGGATGCTATTCACGTACCAGTTAGTCGTTCACCTAAAGTGGTCATAACTACAAACTACACTATTGGGGGCGTTGGTGGGTCTTTTGAGCGTAGAAAGTTCGAGATTGAATTTAGTAGCTATTTCGGTTCACATCATACTCCATTTGATGAATTTGGAAAGATGCTTTTTGATGATTGGGATTTAGCCGAATGGAAGCGGTTTGATGATTTTATGATTGGATGCGTTCAATACTATCTAGCTAACGGATTAGTAGCTCACGAATCTGTCAACTTGGAGCAAAGAAAGTTCATCAAAGAAACGTCTTCAGAATTTGTTGAGTGGTGTGATGAAAATCTACCTATCAATGAAAGACTAGATAAAGCATTGAAGTTTGGCGAGTTTGTTTCTGAGTACAAAGACTTCGATAGAAAACTATCACAAAGAAAGTTCACTGGTTGGCTTGAATCATACGGAAGTTTCAAAGGCTTAAAGGTATCACAAGGAAAGAGCCATTTCAGATGGATAAAGTTTCATGATGGAGATAACCAAACTGAAATGGAAAACATAGATGATATTGACTATTCAGACCCTTTTGAGATATGATTGAATTACGACCATACCAAGAAACACTTTCAAACCAAGCGGTTAACGTCTTAACAAAAAGGCGTATCGTTTACCTATCTATGGAGGTGAGAACTGGGAAAACTTTGACAGCATTAGCCACGCTGCAAAAGATAGGTGCTGATAGATGCCTATTTGTAACCAAAAAGAAAGCTATTAAGTCAATTGAGGAGGATGCTAAACTAATCGGTTTTGATGCCGTAGTAACCAACTACGAGAGCCTTCACAAGGTAACTGAGAAGTTTAAGTATTTTGTTATTGACGAAGCACATTGTTGCGGAACGTTTCCGAAGCCGTCAAAGCGTTATAAGCAGTTAAAGGCAATGATAGACCAAAACAGCTACGTAATTCTTTTATCAGGTACACCAAGTCCTGAAGGATTTTCTCAGTTATTCCATCAGTTCCAACTGCATCCATTTAGTCCATTTGCTAAATACCGTAATTTCTACGCTTGGGCGAAAGACTTTGTGACTATTGGTAAAACATACGTTGGAACAGGTCAGGCAGTTAATGACTATTCTAATGCTAGATGGAATGAGATAGAACCTTACGTTAGGCCTTTGATGCTATCGTACACGCAGAAACAAGCTGGGTTCACACAAACGATAATTGAGAATGTTTTAACCGTTCCAATGCGAGCATCAACTTACAGAATGATAAAAGCCATCTCAAACGATGGGATTTATGAGGGTAAAGAAGATGTGATACTAGCGGATACTGGGGTAAAAATGCAGTCAAAGGTTCATCAACTTTGTGGAGGTACTGTTATTTGCGAGAACGAAACAAGGCAAGTTGATAATACAAAAGTCAAAGCTATCATACGAAAGTTTGAAGGTCGCAAAATAGCCATCTTCACGGTCTACCAGGAAGAGGCTGCAATGATTAAGGCAATGATTCCAAACTGTACGGATAACCCTGAAGCGTTTAATTTAAATTCTGAGGCTACATACGTTGGTCAAATAAGAAGTAGCCGCGAGGGCGTTAATCTATCTAGTGCTGATTGCTTAGTTTATTACAATATTGAGTTTAGTGCCTTAAGCTACCTACAAGGAAGGGATAGAGCCACATCAAAGGACAGGACAACACCGCCTGAAGTTTGGTTTATAATGGCAGAAAATGGTATTGAGTTACAGATTTATAAGAAGGTCAAAGCAAAGGAAGATTTTACCAATACGCATTTTAAGCAATGGAAGCAAAGTATCAAACCAAAATAAAGAAGTTCGCAGAAGCTAACGGCTGGACTGTCATTAAAATACTACGTGCAACAGTCAACGGATTGCCTGACCTAATGGCATTTAAAGCCGATAGACCGCCTTTGTTTATTGAGGTGAAAGATACGGGTGGGGTGTTGAGCAAAGTGCAACAGTATCAAATTAAGAAGCTGCGAACGGATGGTTTTGTTGTGTTTGTTTCAGAGCCGAAAGACTATGAAGATTTAAAGAATTACCTAAATAACTAAACAATGAAAGAACAAGAAAAGAAAGCCTTCAAATTAATTGTAGCATTGCAATTTACGT
>Ga0255047_10002305_pt1 | contig 12715 bp, 8 predicted proteins | sample JV7_2_1_MG_FD_183640 | JGI IMG/M metagenome (GOLD analysis project Ga0255047, IMG submission 183640) | Seawater microbial communities from Jervis Inlet, British Columbia, Canada - JV7_2_1 | ecosystem: Environmental > Aquatic > Marine > Inlet | place: Canada: British Columbia | collected 2016-10-06
TGTACCTACTACTGTTACTGATTCTGTTGTTATAGTTGCAGTTACAACCCCCGGGTTTACCTCTGAGACTATTACAGGGTCTATATCAGGTAGTGCAACTGCTACAGGCGTTGAGACCGATTACGGGTGGTCTTACAAATTTAATTCAGATCTTTGTGAGCGCTTAAGTTGTCAGGCTGAAGAAGATGGACTCATTTCTAAAATGTACAACGCTGTACCTACACTTACGATCACTGCTGATGATAGCGGAATACCTAAGCTTAACTATGAGATATCAGGCGTTATCTATGAAGATACCGGCATACCTCAATGGTTGCGTGATGGCTCAATGAGTACTATTGTTCGTGATGAAACTATACCTCCATTGTTCCAAGACGGTAGGCTAACTTATGTTAATCAGAGTGTAAGCTTTGTTCCCGTTGTAGATTCAACAAATACTACTGATTTGGCAATTAACAGGCCCGCTCGCAGAGATGCAAATAACGCTGGTGGAGTTGAGGGCTTTGTAGTAACTGGACGTGTACCAACTCAGACAATAAGAATAGATACGCCATCAAATGCCGATGCGGATTTTACACTCGATTGGTTAGATAGTGATAGTGTATCTCTTGAATGGCGATATGGTCAAGAACAAGGAAACACGTTTTGGTTCTTCGCTCCTACTTCTAAAATTGAAAACGCTACACCATCAGATCAAGATGGATTCATGAAACAAGAACTACAATTTAAGCTCACCGGTCAGGACGACGAAGAGCTTGAGATTGTTTGTATTTAAAGGATAAAATATGTTCGAATTAGTGCCACCGAAAAGTATGAATATAGAGTATAAGTCGGCTTACGATAAGAAGACTTATACTCTTAAAGTGTTTGATTTTGAAGAACACGGAAAGTTTAGACAGCTGTTTCTTGACTGCTCAACTCTCCATAAGAAGACTAAGAAATTCATATCACTTGATAGTGAGAAATATGATATAGGTATCTGTAAATTAGGTATTGTATCGGTTTCTGATGTAGACGGGAAGTTTACCCCATCATGGGATGTGATTAAAGAGATAGCCAACAAGATAGTATCTATAAATGAAACTATTGAAGTGGAAAAGTAAAGGTATTAGCCTCTATAATAGGTGGCACTTCACACACTTGCATATCAACCAATGAATGGGGGTGTGTGGGGGTTAATACCAAACAAAAAAAATGGTATATTCCATGCTGTAAAGATAAGAAGTGTCGCAAATGTAAGGGTAAAGGTCGGGTGCACCCTAAGAGATGCCCTAGCCATTACTACCAAGGTGAACTTAGAACGTTAAGGTATTTGTATGACTCATATCAATATAAAAACTTACTACCCTTCAGCGGCTCACCCCTTGATCAACCAAAAGTTCTTTTTGATTACTTCGGCTTAATAAATTATTATGTCGGTCTTATTGATGAATTAAAAAAGACAGATACAGAAGATAACGCGGCATTTAGTGCCAAAATAAATAGAGTTGCAAATGGCTAAGAAAATTGGAATTGAAATTGAGGTCGATAGTAAGGGCGCTGTAACATCACTTAAGCAACTTGGAAAGTCTGGTGAAGAGGCAACTAATAAGATATCAAAAGGATCTAAAGAGGCTACAAAGTCACTTAATCTTCTTGCTACTGTTGGTATAGCGGGTGCGATAGCCGGTACAATTAAGCTGGGAACCGGAGTCATAAAACTCACCGATCAATACAGTTTACTAAGGTCTCAAATGAGGCTAGTAATTGACGAGGGTGGCAATCTTGACTCTGTACAACGAAAATTATTAGAAACAGCAAATGAAACTAGACAATCATTTGCAGCTACGGTAACTTTATACGCTAGACTTGACAGAGCTACAGAGCAATTATTTTTAACAGATCAGAAAGTAATTGACGCTACCGAAACATTAAACAAAGCTATTATAATAAGCGGAGCGAGCGCCCAAGAGGCTGAAGCGTCAATTATTCAGCTATCACAGGGTTTAGCATCGGGAGCTTTAAGGGGTGATGAACTTAGGTCTGTTTTAGAACAAGTACCGAGAGTCGCCAGATTAATAGCGGATGGTCTAGGCGTAAGTGTTGGCGCTTTACGTGAGTTAGGCACTCAGGGTGAACTAACTACAGCAAAGATAATTGGAGCGATTCAAGATCAGACAATAGCAATAAATGAAGAGTTCCAGACAATTGAAAAAACATCTTCTCAAACATGGACTATACTTACAAATAACGCTGAATCATATGTAACACAACTAGGCGTAGTTAAAAGTGCTCAGGAGGCATTCAATAGCGTACTTGCTGGCGTTAGCGTATTGTTCGAGTCTCAAAATAAATTTGATGCAATACAGAAAGCTAAAGAGACCGATATACAGAACAGATCTCTTGAACAACAATTCATGGTTCTTAGTGACATAAAAAGACTTCAGGAATTTGATCTTGGTTTTTCTAAAGAAAAAACAGGTGAACTACTTAAAGAGAGAATAGAGGCTGAGCTAGGAATAATAACGGTAAGAAAGAGAATCAAAGCCGAGGAAGACCTAAGAAAAGCAAAAGGCTTAGAGGCCATAAGGGTCGCCGAGCAATCCGGACTTGATGAGCTTGAAAAGACAGCCAATGAAAGAAATCAATTAGCTGACGCTAAATTACAAGAACAAATAGCGAACGAAAATATAAGAAATGACGAAAGGAGAGAGCGAGAAGCACAGGCTGAGTTTGAATTTTTGGAAAAGGAAGCTGAAGATGAGATAAATTTTCAGAAGAAGATATTTTTAGAGCAACAAGAGTTTGAGGCAAAGAAAGGGGCCTTAAGGTCTAGGGCTTCTCAGAATGAAAAAGACATAGCTAAGTCTACGTCAGATTTTAAAAGAGGCCTAAATGAAGGTGACGCCAGAGTAGCAATAGATTCATTCAGAACTATATTCGGCGAAAGTAAAGCTCTTGCGAGCGCTGAGATAATTCTAAGCACCGCTATAGGTATTCAGAAGTCATTCGAACTATTACCTCCATTCGACTTTATAAGGGCTAGTATTGTCGGTGCCTCTGGTGTCGCACAATTAGCCAAAGTAAACGGAGCTAAGTTTGCAGATGGTACAGAGTATGTGCAAGGGGCAGGGACAAACAGAAGCGATTCAGTCCCAGCAATGTTATCAAGGGGAGAACGTGTTGTTGATGCTCAAACTAATGCTCAACTTGGCGGCGTTAGCAATTCTGATTTATTGAGCGCTGTAAATGGAAACGGTGGACACACATACATAACAATCAACGCCGGCATAGGTTCAGATCCTAACAAAATAGCTCAAGCAATAGAGAATTATAGGGGCATATCTAAGGATAGAAACCAACGACCAGAGCCGATAATATGATAATTACCTTTAGTGATTTAACAGCCTATACAGTAGACATAGAGAAGTCATATCAACCGGCATGGTTTAGGGCTATAAAATTCTATTCGTCCTTCAGTCAGTCCATATTGAACTCAGACAGAGGTATAGATTCAGATAAGTATAGTTGCTCATTTTCAATCATTGGTGATATTGATGATTTAAAATTGATTGCCACATCATTGAATGGAGAGAAGAAACAGATAACAATTGATACCGAGGGTGAAAAGATATTCGGCCCTGCTATTGATCATACTTCAGTGTTTACATGTAATATTTTAAATGATGTATCTTACCCGATTAGAGATATTCTTACCGTTACAATACCGTTATCAGTTCAGGTAGTTTCGCCGGTTGTTTATGATGGTGCAGTATCTTCTATACTTCCAGAATTATTTTACCAATTACCAGTAAATAGGCTGATAAGCTTCCACAAAAGGCCATTCTCAGCCACTACACAGGGCGATTATGGAAACATGGTAAGAGTTGATAGCTCAGGCGATACGATAAACGCCGAGACAGCAACCATAGAGATCAATCAAACTGGTGATGAATTAGCTCAATTGCAAAAGTATTTATCTACAAAGCGTGGTGATTCGTTCATTATAACGACTACAAATATTGAATTATTTTTAAATTCATTAAGTACTAGCGTTATAGCAACGGCCTTTTCATTTAGGCAAACTAGTGTTAAATTTTGGACTGCTACCCTAACATTGGTTAAAGCATAATGGCTATTAATAATCAGGAATTGAGATACAAAATAGAAATCGAGGATATACAGAGTTATGTTCTTAGAATACCGGTTTCTATTACTGCAAACTTTATAGTAAATGAAGTGGTAAATGGAGACGATAGCGGAGCCTCTGCTGTCGTTGTAGAGAATACCGCTCTTATTGATGGCTATATAAAGATCAGGAACAGAAGCGGCTTCTTCTATACTCTTGAGGGTCTTACCGGCTCTGTATCTGGGCTTGCTTCAAAAACTGGTGAAACTGAAGATACAAGCGAACTATATGATAATGTCGGATTGGGCATATCTGGCGGGTTATGGACTTTATTAAGTGATGAAGACTTATTAACAGATATCAGAAACCCAAACAGTAAAATAAATATACTCGATGGTGGCGGCTTATCTTCTGGCGATTCTTTCGGGTTCAATGTAACTAATCAAACATTATCCACAATTATACAGCAAGACGGCTTGTATTTTAGGGGCCGTAAAGTAATGTTTTATATCGGCTTAGTAAATATAGGTGTCACAACATGGTATCAATGGTGGACGGGCGTTGTCGAAACTATAAGGGCTACCAGTGAGTTAGAGGTTGAGTTTTCTTGCGCTGATTTGGTTACTCAGATTAAGGAAAAAGTAGGGTCAAAAGAAATCCCTATCTGTTTGAATAAAAATTTCAATTGTAAGCTCGTTAGCGATGAAGAAATAAAGAGTATATATACGGCAAAAGTCGGGTTTAACTATGACACTGTTGACTCAGTAGTATTAAACACTGATGATTCTAAAAATAAAATAAGAATACAGGTTTACTCGTCTGGCGAGTGGGAAACAAAACTTACGGATGGTACACAGACGTATATAGAGGTTTCTCTTGGGGCTGGATCAGGTAAAATATTTAAAGTATATTCTATAGAGAAGATTACTAATGGCGTTGATTTTAACGACTATTGGGTATATGTAAACGAAGACGTTTCAGAATTGAATTCAGTGTTTGAGCAAAACCAAGGATCGACAGAGAACTTATCAATAATAAGGCTCGTTAGCTACTTAAACACATACACATTAAGCCAGAAAGAAGTTCAAAAAATACACGATACTTTGAGTTCTTTCAATGAAAAGACACTTACTGTATCTCAAGAAGATTTTGATTTTAATTTATCTTCACCAGAAGATTATGAGGGGTCTATAAATGCCGAAGGTGTTCAAAAGGTAGACGTAACAAGTGTAAGTGAGGGGAATTCAATAAGAAGCTTTTCAATTGTGCCTGTTGTAAATACATTTATTGAGGATTATTGGTATGCCCCCGGTACGGCAGAGTTTAAGATTGATGCAATTTTACCGGCCGTATCAATTAGCGACATGAATGATATCGCAGAGAAAAAGCAAAAATTAATATTCTTTATGGAAAAATTGCTACTAGAGGGATTTAATGATTTACCAAGTTTAGCAACGGTAAATATAAAAATATCTGGATTAGTTAGGAGTGTTGTTGTTGCCGGTAGTAGATCTTTGACTCTTGTAGATACATCTATTGAATTATCAAGCATACACTTTAATCAGATAGGCATAGATACCGAGGTTATTCTCGGGGACTTAATACTCGAAGATATATCAACATTCACAATGAATGATTTTCTTAATGCTGACGCTCTATCTACATTTAAAATAGAAATAGAAGTTCTTACAAATGCTGGCAGTGCAACACAGCCAACAGCGTACACGCCTATAAATTATGGGTTTAAATATGGTGGAGATTTAAGGGGTGATATCTCAATAGGTTGTGACGGAGAAAACGTACAGCCCGGAAACGAGATTGAAACGGTTACAGATACAATCGACTACATGTTAACTGAGTATTATGATAAAACAGCAGGTGATATTGATTCAGCTTCATTTGCTCAGGCTGAACTAGATTTTAATATATTCCCTAATAATCCTGTTAGAAATTTAGCTCACCAGATTATACAGCAAAATCAAGGTAACGCATTATTAAGTGATATGCTTATTACTCAACATTTGTGCATGTATCCCGGTCAAGATGGTAAATTCAGATTAGAAAACTGGCTACCAAAGAGTATCGTGTTTAGCCAATCCTCAACAGATATTGACTATACGGAAACCGGAGCAAACAGATTTACATATTTAAGCCCAATTATTGAGGGTGATGTAACTAAGATTTATTCAGATATGGAGCTGAATTTCAATTTCAATGAATCTACCGGTAATTATGATAATACAGTGAGAATAAAGAGAACAGATTTAAGTACGTTTGATTTCGATTTGTGCACTGAAGGTATTGATATTTCAGAATATCAACAAGCTTTCTCATGCTGGCAATCTTTGAAGGCTGGCAGAAATCGCATAAACAGAGATAGTCAAACCGTAATAGAGAATAAGTATATTAAAACTGACTTCTCTGACGGTACAGGCACCAGTGAGGCGCTATCTTTTATCCTTGGTCTATCTGGGTTCAGGAATAGAGCGGTACCTTTTGGTAAGGTTCACGTTCCAATTAACCCCACAAACCTATCTAATGAGTTATTATCTTTTGTAGGTATAGAGGATCAATTCATTACAGACGGAATTTTAAGAAAATCTTGGATAGTTGAGCGTGAATTAAACATAGAAGAAAGCAGAATTGAGTATAAAATAGCCTATGACATACATCCTTTTGATATATTTATATATAGGGTTAATGTTTGGAGCGATGGTAATAACCCGGGTAACGTTAAATCGGATGGTAATAACCCGTCAAACGTTAAAACAAATGGATTAGGTGTATAATGAGCGAAGCAATTTATCTTGAAGTTTACGAGGCCACGACAGGCGCTACAGGGTTAAAACAATTAACAACACAGGTTGATCCATCAGTAGCCGCAAATACAACTATATCCTATCGCTCACAATCAAACCAGCTTACAACATATTATAACTCTCTCAAGGTTGATCAATTAATCCTTGATGCAATCAGTTCTGCCGGTTCAGGTGGTGCTTTCGTGGTGGTCACAAATGAAGCAGAATTTACAGCCGCTTTAGAAAACCCTTTAGTGATCGATATCTTTTGCAAACGTGTTGATTTGATTGTTGCAACAAACCCAACTAACGCATTTGTTACATCATCTAAAAATATTTACGGTGGTGAGGGTGATTTTGTATTACCGAATGCAATGGCAGACTATCGAGTAAACTTTCCTACGTCTGCCGGCGTTAGCGAAATAACAATATCTTTTTATGTGCCTATAACGGGGGGGTATGCGGGATTTGGTGCTTACGGCGGATACGTTGGCTCTCCTGATTATAAGATTAGGTACTCGCACTCAGAATCAGGTAGATTCAACCTAGCAACGAATGTGACTTCACAATACGAGTCTACCGGATCAGGCATGAGCGTAGATGAAAGTTCTATGGTGATGTGGTCTGGGCGTACTTCCATGGGTAGTGCGAGTCAAGGTGTTGCGAGTGTATCTTCTGCACTAAACACGGGCGGGACAGCAAATCACCGAAGAAGTCGTTACGATATCGCACCATTCCCTTACGATACAGCGGGCGACCCATATGTTGAGAGGTCTGTAAAAACGGAAGATCCCGATCCTGCTTCAACTGCTGAGATTTTCAAAGAGACGATTGATAGTAACCCAGCCGCACCACTTGAAGATAGGTTCAAAGCCCTTTTTGGTGGGTCGTCAATCCCCTCTTTTATGTATAACGAACTTGGGCATATGTCCATTGGAGGTGCTTCGTATCCGTGGGATAGTACATATAAGGTTATCGAAGTTGGGGGCGTTGCTTTTTATACTGACGAATCTGGCACTGATGGGGTTGCTTATAATTGCTATTACGATGCCGGTGCATGGAGGTATAAGCAAAGTGCTGTTCATGCTGTCAGAGAGGAGGTTATTGATAGGGTTAAGTCTAAATACGAATCTAAATATAACGACACAATAGTAGCTGGCAACTCTATACCATGGACAAACGCAAGATACGATAAGACCGATCTTAAATACAATTACGAGTTTAGCACCTTAACAACGGGAGCGGTTGGTCCTACACAGGTACAAGGAAATAACGCTACGTTCACTAACTCCACCACGATATACATAGAAGATAATGACCTGAACGGGCTAAACGATCAGCCCGTATGGTTCAATTTGGCGGCTGGTGAAAAAATAGTTATTTGGTCTGGCAGTAACTGGGCAGTGTTCACCGTAACTAGCGCATCTTGGACACCGTTTATAACTACGGTTGTAGGGTCTTTTACGAGAATCACCTCCCCTGTAACGCCCTCCAATGGAAGTGAAATAATATTGGAGTTAATAGTATGATTTTAGAAAATATGATTTGTATTAATCTTGAGAAAAGTAAAGATAAAAAAGAATCTGTTTCTGCTGAATTCGATAAATATAACATGGCTGTTAAGTTTGTAATTGCTGTTGACGGATCAGAAATAGACGATAATGAGCATGGACTTATAGGTGGGTATCAAGCCCTTAATCAGACAATCATTAATATCCTTGATGAGGCTATTGATAATAAACTCGATAGCATTACGATATTTGAGGATGATGTACGATTCACTGAAGACCCGATGAAGGCGGTTGAAGGTGAATCTATTGGTGGTGATTGTGATGTGCTGTATTTAGGCGCAAGAGCATTTCATGCTACCCCAAAAACTGAAAGCGATAGAGTGTTTAGGTTACTTAGTGGCGCTGTTTTAGGTCACGCTATCGTAATTAAAAAATCAATGTTTGATCCGTGGATATCTCAATTAGAGAAGTTCGAAAAGCCTTCAGATTTATGTCTAGTCGATGCATATTCTGAAATGAATGAAGATGATAATCCAAAATATAAAGCTTATTATTTTAAGCCGGGAATAGCATATCAAGAGGCCGGATACAGTGATAACCTAAATAGAGAATGTAAAAAAAGGTGGGTTGATTAATGGGCTTTCTAGGTTGTAACGTAATGAAAAAGGGCGGTAGTAAGATCTATCAACCGTTTAGCGTATCTGGTGGAGTAGGCCCATTGTGCGGCTTCTCAACATACTTCAACGGTTCAGAGAATGTGGATGTAGACTTTGTGTATCGCGCCCCTATGCACATGGAAAGCGATTCAGCGTCAAACCTTACCAAAACATTAGATTGGTTCGCTACAGGGTTTGATATAACGTTGAATGCTAATATTATATTTACAGAGCAAAATGTAAATAGTAGATATTTCAGGCATGAGTCATCAATATCCAGTATTGCTATCGTGTCGATATCTTATCTCAGCACTAGTGCAGAGTTACGATTTTTTGCTCGATGCTCAAACGGTATAAATTACGGCTTTTCTGTAGATATGACAGGTTTAGATTTTAATGAATGTCAATTTACTTGGAATTCCACCACTAAAGTTATTGAGGCTTGTGTAGATGGTGTAGTTGAAAATTCGTCAACATTTACACCTACTGGCACGATGACAATGGACGAGCATTTTATAGCGAATGAGGATATAGGAACAAATTATTCAACAATGTTACTCACAAGTTACGAGGCTACCGGATTAGGTAAAGCTGATTTTGTAACAAATCAAACTGATGGGTTAAATATTATATCAGATAATGGTACGGTATGGTTAATCACTGAAGATGTAGCAGGAAGTTCACAGATAAAAGCAGATGGAACAAGTTCAACAGCTTATGTATGGCCTGATACAAGTAAATTATATCTTCCTGCCGTTGGTTATTCTCAGTTTGACCTAACCAACACCTTAACTCAAGCAGTGCCGAAGGTTAACATAGATTTCAGTGACGAATGGGTTATGATCATAGAAAATCTATTCATTGCCAGTGACGCTGTAGACGATTGCCAGATAGTGCAATGGAATGATGTTTTAGGTAGAACATTGATTTTCTTTTACGATCAAACAAATAGGAGATTTAGATGTACCGTATTTGATGGCACTTCTAATAAAACCGTTAATGTTGGATCTCTTGGCGCTCCTGTAGAGTACGCAACAAGATATCATGTTATCATTAAGTCTGTCGGTGGTACGATAGCGACAAGAGCTTACAGTATGGAGGTTGTTGGATATGCGGGCACAAACATAGACACTGACACACTTGATTTCACTCCATACACGGTGCAAAATACATCATTTTTTAATATTGGCGGTGTTGGTAAAAAATACAGTGGTACTATTGGCAATGTATCATGGGTTACCCCAACTGGAGCAGCCTATTTCGATACGTTCCCGCTTGAAAACAGGGTGCCCGCTTCTAGCGACCTTAACGTTGATGATATTGTTGGGCTCGATAATAGTAGTGTTATGGAGCCTAGCATAGATCGAAGCTATAAATACCCTTATCTTGGCGCTAGTCAAGAGCTTATTAGCGACACTCCGTGTGTAGGTGATGCCTTTCTTACCTCCGGTGGGGCATTTATGTTAAGTGGAGGTTGTCCTTTGGTTCGTGGTGCATGGAATCCGGGATATAGTAAAACCAGTTATACAGGCGGTATTGATCACATTGTTTATTGTGGTGATAGTAACGCACAAACAAACGCTTTTCCGGGTGAAGGCATTACGCCTTACCCAGATAGGCACGCTGCTTATTGCGCCACATGGTTACCAGATGTTACAATTACTAATATAGCATTAAGTGGATTATCTCTATATGGTATGTCTCAGGCGGCATATGATAGGGTTAAGCCATATAACACCGACCCGTCTTTAAGTTTGGTAGGTCGCTATATTTCTGATATAACTCACAACGTTGAGCATGCGGTATCGTTAGGTGCTACAATTATTGTTATGAGTTCAGGCGTTGCAACTTGGACAAATAGCTTTACAGAGGGGCCATATCTTGCTTATGAAGATATGCAGATATTCGAAGCAACTAAGGTTTATTTGGATGGATTAGGTATTAAACTTATAGCAATAACACCAGTTGCGTCTAAAGCAGTGAGCGTTTTACTCGATGCTACAGGCCTTAATACAATGTCAGCTCAGTACAATTCAATACTCCCTTCTTTAGGTATAGATGTAATTGATGAAAACGGAGTGATGAGGCAAGGAACCGAATATATCGCCGATTCATTCATGAAAGATGACACGCACAAGAATGATGACGGTCAGATATATTTAACCGAATACGGAATAATCCCCGGATTCGATAGAATTTTTAACATGAGGCGCTAAAATGGCGGGAATAAACGAAGAAATTAACGAATTAGCTAACGAGCTACAAATAGGAACGGTTACCAATAATAAATATCTTATTATTGGTAAAAATGGGGAGCTAAAACTTAACACAAGTGCATTACCATCATATTTCGTTGGTCAGTTAGGGTACGACCCAGACTCTTTAACCGTTGTTGCTGATACAGGTATAAATGGTGTACGTGTACAGCTAGGTCAAGAAGAAATGTTTCTTGTATACAATGATTCAGGCGCTCAAATTGATAACGGCAAGGCTTGTTACGCCTCGGGTGTTGACGCTACAAACAAAGTACTGACAATAGGGTTAGCTGATAATTCAAGCCCAATTACATCAGCCCAAGTTTTAGGCCTTGCAACTCATAATATACCTAATGCCTCTCTCGGCCTTGTTACTTGCAGGGGGATTGTTAGAGATTTTGATACTAGTTCATTTTCTGTAAGTGGATTAATTTATCTTGGAACCTCTGGAAATATGACCCAGACTAAACCATTGTATCCAGCAGAGCGAATAATCATGGGTTCAATTATAGAGTCTGACGTTTCCACTGGTCAAATTCAGGTTGCCACCACTAAAGCCCCGAGAGGAAACGCAAGTCGCTCTTATAGCTTCAACGCTACAAACTCAGGTATTCACTATGTAGCGGGCTTTTATGATTGGAGCACAACCGATGCAAACCTTACTCAAGCAAGCGCAAGTATTTTGTATGGTGTTGTGGGCAGAACTAAAGCGGCTCACGTTGGAATAGTCCCAAGTGGTGCCGGTGTTGTTGATACTGGCGTGGTCGGAATTAGAGTAACTGGAACGCTTGATAGTGAAACGGGAATTCAAACAGCCGCTCAAACTATGGTTATCAATGCCGACATAACAACACTTACATTGAATGAAATGGAAGAGACAACAGGAAAGTTTTCCGGTCAGGTAACAATAGAGCTCTATGTTGTTTCTGGATCACCCGTAAATTATAGCTTAGATTTTAACTATGGCTTCTCAAAGTATGAGGATAAGCAAAACATAGATATGACTATAATTGCTTTTGAATCAGAGTGGGAAGGCGGGAACACTGATACCGGAATGGATATGGCGTTAAAACATCAAAAGTCTACAAATTGGGTGTATGCCGCTACAGGTTTTGTAGCTGGTAATGGTGACATATGCAGACGAACAGTAGATCAAGCTATCGATAGTGATGTAGCCAATGGTGAAGAGGGCGCATATAAAAGAACAGGGTTAAACACCTTTATCGCTGGACTTTCTGGTCAAGAGGGTGTAATTATAGAAATAATTACAGGCTCACCTAATTCTCTTGATAATTGTAATCTACATATAATTGCAGTGAATGAGAGTCTTTAACAACATAACCGCCTGTTATTATTTTAACACTTGAATAATAACAGGTAAGCGGTA
>Ga0255047_10002307_pt1 | contig 12710 bp, 16 predicted proteins | sample JV7_2_1_MG_FD_183640 | JGI IMG/M metagenome (GOLD analysis project Ga0255047, IMG submission 183640) | Seawater microbial communities from Jervis Inlet, British Columbia, Canada - JV7_2_1 | ecosystem: Environmental > Aquatic > Marine > Inlet | place: Canada: British Columbia | collected 2016-10-06
GTAATCCTTCTCCACAACATGAGATACAGATTGAAAAGAGGTAGTACCTCCCATCTCATACTGGCATACACTATCTCCTACCTGCACTTCAGAGAGATCAACCCAACCTTTTGGGGTCAATACCTCCGTTCCCTCTATTAAACATTCGTTATCTGAGATACGTTGCCAAGCTGCACTTAACTCTGGAGCTGTTATGAAGGGAGCTAAGACAGCATAGATAGTTCTAGCTGCAACTGAATCGCTTTCCCATTGCCAAGCCAATGTTTTAATCATCTTATCAGAGATATGTTCTGGACAGGTTTTGAATGTTTGATTACAACTAGAATAATCAAATTCATTTTCGTCCCAATCCAGAGACTTCATGGTTTTATATAACTCCCATATCTCTGGGTATGACTTATTAACTGTATCGAATAATCCTGCATCTTGTGTCCCCATAAGAAGGACAGGGGTCTCATAATCTGTTTTCTCAGTGTTAAAAATCTTACTGCCTATCATATCTTACATGCTCCTCCTGCGCAACCACTATCGTCCTCACTAGAGATTTCAATTCCAGCCGATGTTTTTGAGTTTTGATAATATCTTGTTTTAAGGCCTAGCTTTGTCATATATAAGTAATCACCGATCATCTCGTCAGAAGAGACTGTATCCGATCCAATCACTTTTCTATAAAGGTCTGCACTAATGCCTTGGTCTGTCCATTTTTGAAAGATAGCATAGACTTCTATCATATCTCTTGTAGGAATATCCCAAGCCTTTTGATATTTATTTTTCAATCTCTCCCCTTCAGGAGCGGCCCAATAAGATGTAGACTTATCATCTGTTTTAATTAAGGTTAGATCCCGTACAGGATAAATAGCATTTGTAGTTCCTGATGCCTTGCTGCTAGACTCGCTTGGCATGTAGGCAACACACACACTATTACGAATCCCACCATTCTGTACAATCTCTGCAGATAATTTTTTCCAATCTCTTTTGTTTTTAAAGCCTCCAACCTCATCAACCTTTTTATTATATGTATCTAAGGGAGTCCAACCATCCACCCACCTTGTTTTATGAATCCACTCTGCAGGTTCAAGTTCTTTGGCTAACTGTAAACTGGCGTTATACAAATGCCAAGCATGAGTCTCAGCTAAGTCATGTATAAATTCTTTTCCGTCTAGTGAGGTATACTCTCTACCCTCTTTGGCCATTAAGTAGGCTAGGCCAACCATACCCACCCCTGCATTCCTGCGAGCTTTTGCTGTGACACCTAAATGGGGCAAGGTATACTCAGAGCTATCTATGCACACATCAATCATTAGAAGGCATAGATAAGACATTCTGGCATACTCTTCATCTGAATCTATGTTACCTACATTCAATGCTGCTAAACTACAAAGGCCTATCTCTCCGCGCCCATGATCTTCTGTTGAATATAAATCCAACATATCTGTATAACCTTTCGTTGGAAAAGCTATCTCTGCACATAGGTTACTAGAATAAATAGGCTCTTTGAATGGTGTATGAGTATTAATCTCATCCGTCCAATGTAGATATGATCTTCCTGTTTCAAAAGCTTCTGTTAATGAGCTTATGATCATATCCCTTGCACGAACAAACTTTTTACAACGACCACTCTTAATGAAATCTTCATAGAGATTATCAAACAAGTTTATATCTTTGCTGTATTGAGCTTCATATAGTTCTGGCTCATCAAAGTAACTAAATAAACCTATCTCTTCATCCCTCGCTACTTTACGAGCAAAGAATTTATTAGTCCCTAAGCTATAATCCATGCCCCTAATTTTCTTGCTCTCAGGTGTCATAGGGTTTTTCAATTCTAATAAAACCTCTACTTCAGGGTCATAAACAGTGAAGTATGTTGTACATGCCCCGCCTCTACCATTCTGTAGATTGGCACCTATGGCACCTACGAGCGCTCTGTAATATGGAAGCTTACCTCCATGAGGTATAACACCACCGCGTACAGGATCTTTTAAGGATCTAGTTTTTATATGTGCTCCAATACCCGCGCTCATACAGGTCATGGAATAAGCAATATGATCGCCAATAGCCAGAGAAGAAGCTGTATCCTCTGTTGTGTATGTACAACAACTTGCAAAACCTTTTAGTGGTGTTCCAAGATTAACATGATTCGGTGTAGGAGCATTTATCTTCTTGTTACTGAAGGCCGTATAAAGTTCTTTTGCTAGATTTACTTTATTAATATCTTGACGAACGTTAGCAGCAATAGCCATACCCATACGCATGTACATAAATTGCTGTGTCTCGTACACAACATTATTCACAGCATCTTTCAGGCAGTATTTTGTACGTGCTTGGTGTAATTCAAAATGAGCGGCCTTAAAATCTTTTTTATGATCTATTGCTTTCTCTAATTCTTTGTACTCTTCGTCTGAGTAACCTAAATCTACCATTAACCCTTTGGCAACCAGTTCAGATTGTACTTGTTGAATTGTTGGAATGTTTTTATAGTCACACTCAAAAGCTTCGCGGTATAGCAGAGGAGCATATAGCCTACCCGCCATCCTATTATATCCCCAAGTATCTTCGTCTAAGCAGGCTTTTATCAATCTCTTTTGCAAGTCTTCTGTCTTTATTTTCTTTGGGGAAGAAGATACTACATTCAATACAATTTCAGACCAATCTACGCGGCTTAAACTTCTAGCAGCCCATTGCCCCCAGTGATTCAATTTTGTTGCAGAAAACTCTTGCTCTGTCCCATCTTTCTTAATTACTACTTCAATCATTCAACCACTCCAAAACTTCACCCCTCATCTTTAATCTTTAATTGATCCCAGTACCTATAGCACATCTTTCTTCCTATGGAGTATTTCTCTCCGAGCGTTATTTTTCGTCTATGGAGCAAGGGAGCTTCTTTTTCTCTATATATAACACCAGATTTCTTATAGATATATAACCCTGAATATTCTGGGATACATACTTTACCATATATATCTTCAGGAAGTAAGAAATAAAACCTATTACAAGGATTATAACCTAGAGGGAGAGATTCATGTTTTAATATCTTCTCCCTCTCTGGATAGCCCCAGTCGTCAACCCCTCCTGTTAGTATCTTCAGTGTCTTCTTGAAGTCAGCTTTAAAATCAGGTACAGATATTTTTATCTCTATCTCATCTATAAATCCTGACTTCCTGATACATAGTATGTCCATTTCTCCAGAGTAGCTATCTAAATATACATTTGGGGCAACAAGCTCGTAGCGATAGCCCTCTCTATTGTAGAAGTCCCTCTGTAGATCCTTTGCTGTTACTTTTACCATATACTCCTTAGAAAAAATAACCTAGAGTGTATAATAAGGTAGCTGCCACAAAAGCACGTATTATCTCTACTTCACTCCACTCTTCTCTTACTCTAACATATTTGGTGACAAATCTTATATTAACCTTTCGGCTGAGAGGGAATGCTGCTATATATCCTACAAAGATAGATAAAGGAGCAAGCCAACCTTCGTTAAAGTACCAACATACAGGGAGCATAGGTAGCGCCCATAGTGCTGCTCTTGCTGTAATTGCAGCCCCTATGCTAGTTCTCAGGATTCCATACTGCCACCAATGCCACTCCCCTTCTCTATTAGGAGCCATAGGACGGTTAGCTACAAATGCTCCGTGGGGTATACCCCAACTAGGAGAACAACCAAATGCAAAGGCTATAGTGGAACATAGAATAAAATAAAAATTATCTGACCCTGTTAAGAGAGAGAAGAACCACCCATAACATGCTTTTTCCACTGTCCTGCTTATAAAGTCTATAGGATCTCCCCTCAACCTTTCTAGTACAACACATAAAACTATCGAAATCATAGCTAATGCGAAGCCTACTAACGTATAGTCTATCATTACTACCTCCTATGTTCGTATAAAATATAAATCCCTACTGGGAGCCAAAATAATGCTGCTAAAAATGAAAAAAAGTATGTCAGTAGTTTATGTGAATTAGCCTCTATGCGATAATCATAAACTAAATATATCATACAAAACGATGCTATTATTAAATAAATTAAAAGTACAACCATTTTCTCCTCCTACCCACTGTTTATATAACTCAATTACTACAATAAAGAACTATAAAAGTTCTATCGTTACCCGAACTCGCTCTCGATCTTTCCAGAAATCGTTAACATTTAAAATCTCACCCTTCGGTTGAAAAGCTTTCCAGCTGCTTATCGCTGCCTGTAACTTATCTTCAAGCTGCTGTCTTGTTGATGATATGCACTCAAATCTTAACTTGCCTTTTTGCTTTAATGCGTACATTTTTATCTCCCGTTACCTACATTTTTGAAACATAACCGTTGTTTACCCATCCACTACTCGGCACACAAACTTGCTCATGGTTGCACCGCGTACACACCTGACGCGGCAAAAAATACTGTTCAGCAGGTTCGTATTTGTGACCTTTAAATATACATATAATCCGCTTCAAATACCTCATAACCATTTCTCTCCATTTATAAGATTATTGTTCTGGCACTTTGGGCACTTTCCAGTGAGTAATAGTGTTATCTGGATCGTTTGCAAAAAACACCGTTCCAAAATCAACTTCAATATCACAGTAATCAATTCCAAAATCACAACCGTTCCACGTTAGAACCTGAACGTCCGGTTCGGGCATTTGGTCTATAGTTTTAATCCAGCTTTCCATATCACCAGCTCCTATATTTCTACGACTTAGGCTGAACACCCTGTAGCATTGCCCCATTCCATTTAGACACTATCTTGCCGTCCTTCCAGACCTCGAACCAAGCTACCTCTGACATCTGGCCGCACTCCATTTGGCATAGTATTTTATCGGCAAACCGTGTCCCTGCGGTTATGGATTGGTCATCACTAAAATAAATTGTCTCAAACTCTTGCCCATTCATAAATTCGCCATTATTCATCTAGCTTTACTCCTATATCATTGGTTGTTACTTTTATTTGTGAGTCTTTCCCACATTTCTTTATCTGTCTTCATTATTTTGATCCCTAGTAATACTAGACTCGTAAAAGCAAAGCATCCTACTACGACAACAACAATCTGAAGGAAGAAAATCATAAATCACCAACTTCGAGAAGGTCAAATAGTGCAAATTGATTCTTTGTTATCCCGCTGTCGCGGTATGTGCGAATAGCCGCCTCAAGCCGCTCGATTCTATTCTGCTGCTCTACTGCATACCAGTCTTTATGCTTAGAGCAATCTGTCACAAGACAGCCGTTAATGTCACCCCGCAATTTACAATGCTTACATTCATCTGTCACTTCTATACTCCTTGTCAGATATATTACTGTTACATAATCATAATGCTTTTCTCTGACCTGACGAGACTTCTTAGTTGCGATTTTATCTTTATTAAACATCATAAGAACGAGAGCTGCTTATTGTTGACCATGATTTTTTCACCTTTTAAATAGGAAACAATGCCTTTCGCTAGTCGATATGACATTAGCGGTGGGACTGCGTTTCCTACTTGTTTAAATTGGGATGCTTCTGACCCAGAAAACTCAAACCAATCCGGAAAGCTTTGCAGCCTTGCACCCTCCCTTACATTTAATCTTTTTCTTCTACCATCTGGAAGTTTGATTCTGAGCATATCCCCAGTTGCCCCTGCAAGATTTCTACAGGTAACGGTTCTTGAAGGCCTATCCATATAAAGGTCTCTTGGGTTAACACAACCAGAAGCTTTTTCATACTTTGCTATATATTTATCTTGGCTCTCAGTAACAAAATTATGATCATCCGAGATAACGTGAGCGATATCAGATAACGCATCCCCTGCTGTGAATTTATAGCTAAAAGGTACAGGAAATTCATATCCGCCCGTATGGCCAATGACGATAAGCCTTTCCCGATTTTGCGGCACTTCGTAATTTACGGCTTTGACTAATTGATAGCTGACTTCGTAGCCCAAATTTTCTAATTGTTCAATGATTTCTGCTAAATACTCTTTATTTTTGTACATCATGCCACGAACGTTTTCAAATAGGCACAATCTAGGCTTTACTGTTTCAACTGCCTGAAGAAAAATAGGAAAGCCGTCTCTGGAATCTTTCAAGCCTAACTGTTTTCCTCCAACACTGAAGGGTTGGCAAGGCGGCCCACCTATTACTAAGTCGGCTTTTGGGTACTTTGCATCTGCTGTGAGAGTTGTCTCAAAACATTTTCCAGTAAGGTTTTTGTTATATGTAGCTACAGCGTCCTTGTCTTGTTCGAAACCTATTGTTTCAATTCCTGCTGCTTCAAACCCAAGAGCAAGTCCTCCGCAACCGGCAAAAAGGTCAATGGCTACTAGACCGGTTGTAGAAGAATTTTTAGGGTCTAATAGTTCTAAACTTTCAAAGTAAGAGTTCATTTATTGCTGGGAATCCTATTAAAGTGACATCTTTGGCGTTTCTGCTCTATTCCGCCATCGATACTAGTTGATTAAGAGCGTACTCTCAGAACCTATAACAAGTTAATCAAAGAGGACGCGATGGAGCTGCGCCCTTTATTAAGGCGTTACTCTAACCACTTCCAATTAGCGTACCTTTTGCTACCTTCTTCCTTATACTGCCATATCAGATATGTTTCTTGCAAGTTTTTTGTTTTAATCTGTATTGCTCTTGCTGTGTGGCCATATTGTTGTATCAGTTGTGGTATCTCACTGACTTTAGATATACTAACATCTTCCCATTCTAATTGCAACTTATATATTAAGTTATTTCTAAAATCTTGTAGAAGTTTATTATATTGTTCATCTGATGTAATGCTAACCTTTTCTGCCATATATTAGGTTTCTCCAATTTAGGCATATATTATACCATAAGTTTCGTATATGTCAATACCTTAATAAGAAATATATGTAAGATAAGTGATATTAGTCAAATTACAGACACAACTAGCCTTCTATCTGCACCATGATAGAGTAGCAAGATCCACCTTAGATTACACACTTCATGTATAACTTTAAGATGCCCACTCTAGGATTTATCAGATAGCTGATCTGCACCACTATGTTTCACCATAGAATCTTACCAGTCTGTTACCGACCAAATAGTAAGACCTGATCATTCAATAAAGAATGTCACTTCCGCAACCATGTTGACAAGGCTAAGTCAGAGCATGGCTTTTGGTATCAATTACGTTTTGATTACCCAGTGTTAACTGTTACTGCATCTAATAAACTGGGAAGATTCATAATAAACTTACATTATTTCACTCATGTATACTATTATATCATATATTTTGAATTTGTCAACCCCTGAATCATATTATTTATAATATTTCTTCTTCTAATATAAAATCTTCTAATATAATCTGCGTACAACCAGAGGTAGTCTCACTTTGTATACCATCGATACCTCCTAGAAAGCCCATACGCGCCTCTACTGCATGATATGTATCTAACCCTTGTGATAGTACCTCCCTAACACTTTTGCCACTGTAGTCGCTTACACTAGCTTCCCCAACAGACCAATTGCTTGTATACCCTGCATTATGTCCCATAGCTATATCTCCATGTTATTTTTGAATATAGACCATATCATCGGTTTTATATGTAGTCAACATGTATATATTGAAATAATATGTATAAATAAATGAAATAAATGTACATACAGGGGTTGACAAATATGAAAAGTGTGTTATACTATATATAAGATAAAGATATGTATAGGAGAATATGTTGATTAGACACCACCTTTTCGAAGAGTGGATGACTGAAGAGGACTTTCAATGTAGAAAGCAGTTTTATCAAGCAACAGCTAGGGTAGGCTCTACAGGGATAGATGGTATATCAGATTACCTGTCAGCCACCACTAATAGCGGTATATGGGACGACCCTAACTCAGAATGGTTTACCTTCATAGGTCAAGAGTTAGAGGAAATAGGTTGTAATATACAGGATATGGAAGGAAAGTGCTTGACAAATGATCAAAACTATGATATAATGGTACATGAAGATAATGAAAATAGTTAAGGTTATAGTATGTCCTCAGATGATTCCCAAGGGGAGGATAAGAAACTTACAGGTTTCCAGTTAAATCCCGAAGGCCGTAATACTAACGGCAGACCAAAAGGCTCCAAGAATAAAATCCCCTCTGATAAAGACTTCCACGATGCTTTAAAACGTAGCTCTAATGAGGCTATTGAGAAGATGGTAAGTATCATGCGTAAGGGTACTGAGAATAATCAGCTAAAAGCTGCTGTTAAGCTAGTTGATGCTAGGTATCAGATAGAGCGTGATGTAGTTAGAGATAAGATAGAGATACAGAAGATAGAACACAATTCTCCAAAAGTAGGTTTAGAGAAGAAAGATAAAACAGATGTTCTAGCTCCAGTTCTAGTCCTAGATATGCCAAGTAAAGCATAGTAGGATTGTATAGGTTGAAGGCCGTTTTATAACTCCCTGTCAAGCTCCCTGTTGGTGACGATCCCCTTAGATACTCTCTGTAATAGATGAGCAAGGTGGACTACAGCGCTGATACAGTAATGACATAGTAGTAAAGAGCGGAGAAGCACACAGCGGGTCGGTGGCTGGTGTGCCTCTATTAGTGTGTATTGAATAAGGTAATGTGGACAGAATATTGAGGGCGATATTAAATTATCTAACCTGCTTTATCCATGCTGAAGTCTAGTGATTCTTAGTGGTGACTTACACTAGACTATCACCCAGCACCTTATTCAATATATATTGTAGTTTAATAATTATAGTATAGTTTCACTCATAGTGTGATTATATACAAGAGTTCAAACAATACCTGCCAAGGCTATGTTCTTCGGAATACCTTCAAACTGGTGGGTTATTTCATTTCAATGAGTAGTACGGTCTATCCGTCTTGGACATTACCCCTGTGGTTGAGGCATTGTGCCAGTAAAGATGAAACCTACCAATAAACCTCTGAGGTTTTCCATAGCAAAGGCATATCCACTGTTGGCTTCGATACCTAATGGTGTATATGAAAGTAATTGGACTTTTCTTGCTGAATTACTTAGAGCATCCCTAGCGGTTATCTTATCCGATAGCTCCCTCCTCTCTAGGGGTGTTCCTTTGCTGGGTTTTTATTTTTAATTAACTGACTTGAGGAGGTCGTATGAATCATTACTTATACCGGATAACAAACAATGAAAGCAGGAAGACATATATAGGGGTACGCTCCTGTGAGTGCCTTCCTGAACAAGATCCTTATATGGGTTCTGGGAAGTATATAAAGAGAGCTATTAAAGTACACGGCATAAGCTCCTTTACTAAAGATATACTGACCACATTCCCCAATAGGACTCAGGCAGAAGAATATGAGAGGTTGGTAGTTGATGAAGCCTTCGTTACTAGGGCAGATACATACAACATAGCTATTGGTGGTGGGACAGGTTGGTATCACGTAAATGCCGACCCTAACAGGACTAACCCCATGAAGGTTAAGAAGAATAAAGATTATCATCAACAACGTATGACAGAGCTGGTTAAGGCTAATAAGTTCCACTTTGGTACTAAAGTGATTGATGATAATCCCATGAAGGACCCTGAGATAGTTAAGAATCACCCAGCTACCTTCACTACAGAGAACAACCCAATGAATGACCCAGTTAAGAGGGCTTCGGCAAAAGCATCTAATACAGCGAAGTCTGGTCGTCCAGTGATTGTTTGTGGGGGAGAATACCCCTCTTTACGGGAAGCTGCAAGATGCCTTGGGCATAGCCCTCAAAAATTAAGGCATAGGTTGAACTCACCTTTGTGGGAAGATCACATATTTAAGGAGGTCGTATGACATTAGGCCCATGTAGTGATAAGCAGGCCATGATCTTGCAATCAGACGCACAGGTAACAGTTATAGGTGGCGCTTAAAAACCCAGTGGCCCCACTTTAAAAACTTGGATGAATTGCTGGAAAGCTAAAGGGTATACCCCAAGCCAATCAGCAGCCAATGCCTCAGAGAGGTCAGGTTCAGAGACTACCTGAGCTATAGCGATATGGCTTAATAACAGGAATTAGCAGAGGTTAATAACTCTGTGAAAAAGCGTCCAACACCGACACGGTGGAGATATAGTCCGACACTCATAGGAAACTTGAGATTACATACCGCAAAGGCTGGTAGCGGTAAATCATACCTTCTGCAGATGCTTCCTCTTCGTTATATAGACGATGCTCGTACACGTTGTATCATGTTTCGTAGGACTGTTCCTCAATTGATGGGGCAGGGTGGCATTTATGAGACAGCCCAAGATATATATGGTCAGTTACCAGACCATGCTAGGCCATCCTTCACTAAGAAACCTCCAGAAGCTAAGTTCCCAACAGGGGCTACTGTGCGTTGGCAGTCTATGCAGTTGGAACAAAACAAAACAGATATCCAAGGTTTGCAATTCACGCTTATCGGGGTTGATGAAGCTACTCAGTTTGAGTGGTCACAGCTAGAATACATGATGTCTCGATTAAGATCGGAATCTAAATATCCTTCAAGACTAGTGATGAGCTGTAACCCAGACCCTAGCCACCAACTTAGGTACATGCTCGAAGATTTCTACTTAGATAGTGAAGGTTATCCTATCCCTGAGAGAGATGGTAAAATTAGGTATTTTATCCGAAGAGATGGTGAGTTCATCTGGTCTAATACCAGAGAGGAGCTAGGAGAGTCATACGGTATTCCAAAAGAAGCTTGGGAAGCGACAATACTATCCTTCACATTCATCAGTGCTACGATCTTTGATAATCCTCTAATGATAAAAAATAATCCATCGTATTTAGCGTTCCTTGAGGGACTGAATGAGGTGGATAAAGCTCAATTATTACATGGAAATTGGTTTGTAGAAGCTAATGCTTCTGGAATGCACTTCTCCGAAGAGATGTTCAGAAAGGCAACCCACGTACCGTTAGGTGCTAGGTATGTACGTGGATGGGATACAGCTAACACACAGGCTGTAACAGAATTTGATGATAACTATGACCCTCTAACCTCTAAGATATCCGGTGATGCCAGAAAAGCTGATTATACGGTTGGTCTTAAGATGGCTAAGTATGATGGGAATTATTACATCTGTGGCATGGATATCTTCAAAGAGAAAAGTGGTCCAAGAGACAACAGGATCATATCTAACGCAAAAAGAGATGGTGAAGATTGTATTGTAGGCATTTCCCAAGATGCGGGTGCAGCAGGGAAATACATGCTGGAGTCATTTCTAAAGAAGTGTACCTCTAAAGGTGTCCTAGCTAAAGGGGATGGATTACCCGTTACTAAATCAAAACAACAGAAGGCAACGCCCTATATAAATGCTGTTCAAACTGGTTTAGTTTATATCGTAGAAAATACCTTTACACCTGTACAGCTTAAGGAGTTCTACAAACAACATTCACTCTTCGATGGTGAATCTAGGAGTACATCAGACAGGCATGAAGATATTGTTGATGCGGGTACAACCTGCTTCGCACTACTAGCCAAAGAAACGGTTATCCCTTCTTTCTCTCTTCCTTCTAGTAACTCGACTACTTTGAAGAAACAAGTCATGGATGCAACTGTACCTAACTTTAATAAGGCAGCTTCTTAATGGTTGCCTCTCACCTTGTAATGGAGGCTTATACCTTTTATGGCAAAAAAACTAAAGAAGACCAAGGGTGGTAAGCCTTATGGGGCCGAAGGGATTGAAAAGCAGGCTAACACACAGAATAAGAACCTGAATGTTGTTACTTCTGCAAATTTAGATCCAAACACTCAACGTATGCGAATGGGATCTTATAGCCTACCTTCCTTAGCTAATTTGCAAGGACGTATTTTAGAAGAGTCTCGTTCGGAATTGCGATTCCCCCAAAGTAGTTTTTTATACAAGCAAATGCTCTTAGATGCTGCAGTTGCCTCTCCTCTTAATTTCATCATAGCTGTTATCTCACGTAACTCAGGTAAGTTTACAGTTCCAGACGACTCTTCTCCAGAAGAGATCAGACGATGTGAGATGCTTAACTATAACATGCTTGTTATGGAAAGGCCGTGGGAAGAATATATTGTAGAGTTCTTATCTTATTTGGCTTATGGGTTTTCAACCCCTGAGAAAATATATGAAAGGAATTTAGAAACCCCTATGGGAACCTTCACAGGTTGGAAGGACTTCAGAATGGTTTCTCAAGATACTGTCAGTAAGTGGATCTTTAACAGAAGCACAGGTATCTTGAAAGGTCTACAACAGAATATAAATTTGATACCAAACAATTTTGTTGGTGAAGTACCCAATGGAAAAAAGGTAGATATCCCCCGCAAGAAATTTATGCTTTTTAGAAACAATCCTCAAAGAAATAACCCAGAGGGTGTTTCTCCTCTTAAATGTGTTTATAAGAGTTGGAAGATGAAAGGGTTGATTGAGGAATACCAGACTATTGGTGTCTCTAAAGATTTAGGTGGTGTTGTAGAGTTAGGTGTAGACGTTGGTTATCTAGCAAAGGCTCAAAACGATCCAAATAGCTCTGAAGCTCAAGTCCTTAGTGCTATGAAGCTAAGTGCAGCTAATATGCACTCAGGGGATCAATCCTATGTTATCACCCCTATTGCATATAACGATCAAGGCAAGGAACTCTTTAAGTTCAACTTAAAGGGAATAGATGGGGGCGGAAAACAATACGATACCTCCGAGATAATTAAGCAACACAACCATGATATTTTAATGACCTTCTTTGCAGATGTTTTGTCATTAGGACAGGATGGTGGTGGTTCTTTTGCTTTATCTAATAATAAGATTTCTATGTTAGA
>Ga0255047_10002309_pt1 | contig 12696 bp, 11 predicted proteins | sample JV7_2_1_MG_FD_183640 | JGI IMG/M metagenome (GOLD analysis project Ga0255047, IMG submission 183640) | Seawater microbial communities from Jervis Inlet, British Columbia, Canada - JV7_2_1 | ecosystem: Environmental > Aquatic > Marine > Inlet | place: Canada: British Columbia | collected 2016-10-06
CGCCCGTCGCGCCCTCATGGTGCGCCGCCGCTGGCGTGGCCAACAGCAGCAATGCCAATATCAAACTAATCATTCTCGCCGCCTCCCATGTACTCGATGAAAAGGTGCGACTGGTCTGCTGCCCATAAAAACATTCCCTTCTTGTCGTCCCGTCGAGCTGACAATGCCGCCATTCGCACGCGGTCGCAGCGGTCGAGCAGCAGGATGCTGCTGGCCGAAACGCCTATGTCTTGGCCACTCTCCTTGAAAACATTCGCGCCAGAGTAGAGGGCCGCCGTGCCGGTCGGCGTTGTGTCCGGCCCTTCGCCCGTTGGCCACGCGCCGAAGGTGCAGGCAGTACAGGCTGTGAGTGGTGTCGCGCAGGTGGCCTCCCTGACCTCCCCGCGCACCGCGAGGTAGCCGCTGCGGGAGCCCCGGAACTCAGGCGTAAGGGCGACCGTGATCTGGTACACGCCGGCTTTCTCGACCATGACGGTGGCCGTGTCCGCATCGGGTGTGGTTGGGTCGATCGTAAAAAAAGCCGCGTCAGGAGACGAGGGGATGGAAGTATCCAGGTCTGCTTTCTCGAAGTAGGTGGTAATGCGGTCGGCAGAGTCCCCGCAGGCGTTCGACGTTCCTGCCCCGTCGCAGTCGGTGTCGCGGTAGTGGACGAACTTGCGAGGCTGGATGACATAACGCAAGCCATCATATCCACAATATTGGAGCGACTGGTCGTTGACCAACATCCGGCCCCTAGTCACGCAGTCGGCATCGACGGCGCAGGCGTCATGAGAACCGTCGAGAGCTATCGTCCCTGGACAGAACCCGTCGCATTCGTCTGAGTTTTCGGAGCAGGTGCCCGAGCAGCCGGTGACAGTGCAGCTACAGGTGCCCGTGCATTCAGCGTCGGCATCACAGTGGTCGCAAACCTCCCTGGTCGCCGTGCAGAAATTGTCGCTGCGGCACTCGTTACCCGGCGCCGCTACACTGGAACCAGTAACGCAAGAACCTACAGCGGCCCCGCACGTCAGATCCCGGCCCGTCACGGCCCCGATAAACAACGGCTGCACCGACTCGTAAGGCATCGTACCCGAATCCCAATTCTCGGTCGTGGAACAACAAGCCTCAAACCCCGTACCGCAATCCGCGTCGGCAGTGGTGCAGTCGGTTCCCGAGTTTGGCCCGCAGGTGCAGATATTGGCCGCGTGCGCCGTTGCGGCCAAGGCCAGCGCCGCGATTATATTGACAATGATTTTCATATTACTCCATCACCGTCGCCGTCAACGAGGTGCCATATCCGACTAGGTTCGCAGCGTTGGATCGGTCGCTGTCCTGATTTTCTACAGTGCAGACCCGCACGTCGTCGCCGTTGGTCAACTCGACACAGGTGCGCCAGTTGCCAGCCCCAAACCACGAACCCTGGGCCGTTGAGGTGTGCATTCGGTGGTAAATGCTTGTGGCCTCGCCCAGCACACCATTGGGCAGTGTACTGCCGTTCGTGTTCGAGGCTGCTACCGCACACACCCCGCTGGTCGTCAGCCATGCCTGGAACTCATGCCGGACGTTGCCAGTGGTCGAGTGGATCAAGATATTGATGTCGAAGCAGACGACCGCGCCGGTGGTTCCGTTGAAGGTAAGATCTGTCCCATCGTGGGTAAAGCTACTCCCCGCCGCCGGACGATCCCAATCAGTCGTCCATCCAGTGATCGAATTACCATCGTTCGAGGCGGTGTCTGGAGGGTCAATGCTTTGGCCGTCTGCCCCATTCAGTTTGATGGCATCGTAAGTGCCGCCGCCGCTAGGTGTAGCCCATGTTCCATCGCCACGCCAAAACGTCGTGGAGTTGGCGTTCAGGCCAGAATTCAGTTTATCCTTGTTAAGGTTACCGATGACTTGGCTGGCAAGATTGATCGTGGATGTAACGCCATAAGAGCCTGCGCCTTCTCGCCTCATGAAACCAGTAGTGGTAAAGTCGCCGTCCATGAGGGCACCTGCCGTAGCAACATTGGTGGCATCCGTTACGTCGGCAAGGGCCTCTATGCCGTCCAGCTTACTATTATCAGCGGAAGTGAAGTTAATCTGCGTTAAGCCACCATCACCCACTGAGTAAGTGGTGTCGTTATCAAGTGCCCAAACAGCAGTGCCCGAAGACGAGTACTTCAAGAACTGCCCCGCCGCCCCACCTGTAGGGACATGCTTGTTGCCTGCTGTTGTTGGGTGACTGTAGTCCCCCGTGTTGGTGCCGGATATGTTGCTTCCTGTTATGTCACCAACGGCCGTTATGGTACCAGACACGTCCAGTGTGCCAGCGACATCCACCCCGGCATTGTCCACTGTCAACCTAGCGCCGCCGTTGTGTAAAAGTTGTACTCCCCCTACGGCGTCAATAGTAAGAAGGTCAGCTATCTCCTTGCTAATAATGGCCTTCTGGGCTGAACTAGTGTTCTGGAACTCGATAGTGGTCGGACCACTGGTTGTGTCTTTAAGAATGATGCTGGGTGAGGCTTTGTTAATAGTCAAATCACCGGTCATGGTGTCCGCGCCGCTGTTGATAATGTAATCGTCACCGGCGGCGACCGCCTCCACAGCGTTAGTGTCGAGAGTGCACTTAGACGCATCAGTAGTACAATCTACCGTAATATCACCATCAAAATTAAGAGTACGGCTAGTACCTGCTGTAGTACCGCTATCCTGTACAACTACACCTCTGCGACTCACCCTTTGAGCATATGATGGGTAAGTTATAAATGATATGCCTAAACATATTAATATAATTATAACAAACTTACTCACTATTTCCTTTCCCAATACCTTATATATGCAGTTAACCCCGTAGGAACATGAACAGATACAGGCCCAATCCATCGATCATCCGTATAGGTGTCTCCATCTAGTAAAGCGATCCCGGTAGAAACAGGTGTTCCCGTGCCGTCTGAAATATAGGCTGTAGCGTTAGAACCTGTTCCATCTATCGGAAAGCTTTGTATAACAAAAGACTTTCTATCATTGTTAGCGGAAGCACCGGATAGTAACGACGTAGTTGCACCGCTTACAGTTACCCCGCTTAGAGCAATAGTAGTCTTTGCACTGGCAGTAGACATAACCTGAACCTCGGTAGTTACACCAGATATTAGTATGCCATCCTGAGTTGCAACTAGAGCAGACCCACCTACTGCAGGGGTTACACCATCATTTTTTACAGTTATACCACCACTTGCCATAAGTTACGGTCCTCCCACCCCGGCGCGTATAAGCGCTCGGGGGTGGTAGTGACTCTTGCCGTTAAGAGGGTCACTGGTTACAACACGCCTGTCTATGTGCTGTCCGGTTTTAAAATCAAATTCATCAAGATGTTCTATTCCGTTCACGTCCCTCCACCCTACCGTCCAAGTGTATAGTGGAACATTTTCTGTTGTTCCGTCTCTAAGAAGTCTTTGAATTCGTCCGGAAGTTCTGTAATGTATAAATTCAAGAAAAGTTGCGGACAGAGTGGTTTTGTCTAAAACGTGTGTAACACGCTTCATTTTAACTTCGATTTTCGTTATAAGGTCAAGATCAACGTCAGAAAACCTCAAGTCCCGCGTAGACAGCACAGATCCATCTGTGAGATGGAAAATAATGTGGTTATTAGTGTTACCTTTATCGGGTCCTGGCATGAGATTACTGCACTGTTAACATCAAGAAAATACTTATCTAATTATAACAGATAACACAACTAAAGAAAGGAAGGGTGCTCCCTTTCTTACACTCTAATTGTAGTCAAACCGAAGACTACACTGTAACTCATAACCGGTGTCAGTACCTTCGTAAGTACCCGTAGTTTCATCGTTGGCTATGTCAAAATACGCCGCGATAACAATAGCTTCTGATGTTACTCCGGCAGATAGTGTAATTGATTGAGCATCAATTGCAGTGTTTATATTCTGGGAAGCCGGAACAGCAGCATCATTATCTGCGAAACCGTAGGAAGTTGTGATGGCGTTAATAACGTAAACGTGGGAGTTGTTGGAGGTACCGCCGGAGGTGTCAGTAGTTAAAGACTGGAAGTTGATAACACTGGCTGCTTGGTCCAGGCCTTCGTTACTAAGCCAAAATTTAAAGTTATCGGCGTTAGTGTTGCCATTTGCATCTGATATCCTCCACATCAAGTGTCTAACACCGCTGAAAGTCACCCCGCTGGACAACATAGAAATATCTACTGTACCGAAGTCCCAGGGGTTAGAACCTCCGTCGTCTACAACAGTTCCAATAAAATTCTGCCGATCTGCGAGGCTATCTAAAGCCGTTGCAACAGTATTGTTGGGTACGTTGTGAAAATAAGTTACGGGCGGATTAGTAGGCATAGTTTAGTTTCCTCCTGAAAAAACCTGTATATCTTTGCCCGTTATCATTTTACAAAAAAACTTTAACTTTTTCTTAACCGAAGTTTGAACAGTTTCATCTTTACTGCCGGGCTTTTTCATTATAGATATATTATAGCAGCAAACTGAAGAAAAAATAAGACATAAAAAGAAGGGGAAGAGAAAAAGAGAACCTAATTCTCTCCCCCCCTAGTATTTGAAGAACTAAATCAGAGCAATATTGACACCAGCAGCTGCAATTGTGTTAGCTGCAATGCTAGGCTTGTATATAGCTTCAAAGTCCAGTCGCTGGAGGGCGACAAGAACTTGCTGATCTGTCTCAATCACTTCCCTGCTCTTCAAGGTGATAGGTCTCCTATCACCAAAGCGGAAAGCATCTGTTCTCACGAGAAGCAATTCGGTAAGATTGCTTGAACCGGAGTTTTCACCCACGGCATCCAGAGTCTCACTCACGAACTCCGATACTATGATCGGAATACCATCGAGAGAGCCTAGTTGACCGGTAAGCAGAGTTGCTCTCGGTCCAATCTTATCCAGCGTCATAACAACATTGTTATCACCACTGTCCTTCAGACTGAGCAGATTGTTGTATCCGTTAATGCCGACAACGTAAGCAAGACGCGAGGTATTAATACCAAACCGCCCCATTCCCGCACGCATTTTACGAATAGTCTCTACATTAATCGTGGAAAGATCAGTCGTTGTTCCCAACGTCTGAACAGCCACTCTGTAGCCATCGTACGCCGTCTCCTGGTTAGTATCGACGGTGATACCGTCAATCGCACCAGACAAACGAACATCGCCGTTGATACACCCGTTTTCTTGGGCTTCCGCAAGCGAAATCGCTATCTTGTCCCTAATGTAGGGAAGGACAGCCACGATGGAATCCTCTGTGATCTCGTTTGAGGCCACAACCCGGACACCGAGCTTCTTGGTGTTAAACGTTACGTTTCCAGTCTTCGGAGTTGCTGCAGGGACCCAGGTGTTGACAGTGCCAGCATCATCGTCGCCTGTATTTTCTGCAACCTTGTATGCCGAAATGTCCGCGCCTTCTACGGGTATCGTAAAAGGGTTAGTGGGCATATCGAACCGAGAATGCAGAGCTGCTACTCGCAGCTGAACCCTAACGTCCTCTACCATCTGGTTACTAAACCCGGTGGGAATCCACTCAGGTCCTTGTGTAGCCGTCTGGATCTCCATAGCCTTGTACATATCAGGATACAATTCCTGAGTGTAGTTTTTCAACACAGAGCTATGCATGGGGTTTTTAATACCCAAAAGAGTCGAGGCAACGTATAGTTCGTCGTTAGCACGCTGTACCTGTTCGAATTCAGAGCCAACCGCAGCCTTCACTCCCATTATCCTATCAAACTGCTTTGTAGTGTAAGCAGGAGCATCGTCCTCACTTACCTGAAATTCAGCTTTACGGGACACCTGAGCGAAGTTCTGCTTATCAAGCTCCGTACGCAGGCTGGAAATTTCAGCGTTCATCTTCTCGATGACCTCTCGGTCTTCGGAAAGACGCTTATTATCCTGCTTGCGTTCGTCAGCTTTAGAAACAGTCTCACGGAGTGCTTTGAGTTCTCGTGCAAGAGTATCAAAAGAATCAGTAGGCGCGGACACTGCTATAGTTTCTGCATCCTCCTGCTTCTCGACACTATCTTCAGTTACACCAGAGGTGACCGAAGAAGTGTCTTCACTATCGAGTTTTTCTGACATCAGTAATTAACCTCCTAGTTAATTTATTCGTTTTTTAGAGTGAATAACCTCTATCTTTTTCCCCAAAAAGACTTACCATGAGTATAACATGAAATGGAAATAAAAGTTAAGAAGCTTAACTACGGGACATAAAGAAGTTTAAGAATCGGCTAGTTTTTAAGTGTACTAATCTAGTTTTTTACAAGCATCAGTAATAGATGAACTTATAATATCTTTAACTAACGAATGTAAGTTTTCGTTTTCGGTAGTCAGTACACGAATAGAAGCTACTAGCTTAATATTGATGTCTGCTTCTTTAATTTTGTCTTCACTTAATTCTGTATATGCAGTAGTGAGAGAGTCAAGAGCGGCTTTTACTTCAACCAGTTCAGCTTCTTGGGAAGACTCTTCCACTACAGTGGACGTAAGCCTATTCTTAGTACACAAGGTGCAAGCGTAATAGTCCTCTCCGATGGCGGAGGTACCAATAAGCAGCACTAAACCTTCCGCATCGCAGAGCATACAGATACCTTCTTGTTCAAACTCAACAGAGAGGTCCAAGTCTTTACAACTCTTGTCTGAGGAGTAATTGCACCCACCCTTTTCAGCCGCCACTATCAAGGAGCCTGTAGATACAGATAGCACTCTAGCAAACCCGGCCAAGCGCATCCGAGGGGGGCAAGATATATCACCGGTTAGTATTTGATTAACGGTATCGGGGTCTATCTTAGCCGCTGAAGCCATTAGTTTAACTATACCTTCTCTAGTACCACCGTCGTTAACCATAGTAGTAATACGGGAGTTTAGAGTACGAGACAAGGCAGTTGCAGCCTTCTCTTCAACTTCAATACTTTCTTGCACCAACAATGTAGAATCTTGCGAAGAAATATAGTCTTTGTAAGTGACACTATCATCTTCCGTCTGTATCATTATACTTTTTATGTCCCCTTTAGAAGAGATCTCAAAGGTGGAATCAGCATTCATAGGTATAGTAACTACAGACACTTCGAACAATTCCAACTCTGTTATTGTTTCGCTGCCGTCTTCTTCTTCCTCTATGTTAAAAGGACGCAAGCCGACACTAAACGATCGAAGTAAATCCTGTTCGATCATTGACCAAACTTTATCTGATTCAGCAAACCCGGTACCAATAGTTGCCTCAACGACTAGACCTTCGGAAGTAACAGCAAAATCGTCCACCCGTCCAATGGGTACTGTCCAATCATGGTTAAAAAACAACATTGGGTTGTTCATAAATTTAGGCATAGCGGCAGCGAAAGCTGCTGGCTCTATTCGTTGATTTCCACGATCAATTATATTTTTGTTAGCGTAACCTTTTATTTTACGCACTGTAGAAGAAGGAGTCCCAGCCGCCTTTTCCTCACTTTCTAGTTTGTCTAGGGTGAAGCTGAATAGTTTTCCTTCGTATTTGGTAGAAGCTGAATCTGACATTGTTAGAGTACCTTCCTGAATAAGGAGAGATGGGCTGTAAGCATAGAGTAAATTATAACATAAGTGGCTTACATATCTTCTTCTGGAGACTTTTGGTCCTCGGTCTCTTCTTCGTTCCCCTCATCTACAGGTTGATCTGTGTCCGCACCAGACACCTGATCTCGTTCCCCATTTAAACCAAGACCGGGAAGAGGAATATCCCCCCATTCGAAGCCTGTGTGCTCAGGATACAGCTCTGACAAGGCAGAGTTTAAAGACCAACCACTACCTATGAGAGTAGAAAAAGAGTCTGCGCGAAGTTTCATCATCTCTGCAGTCTCCTTTAGGGCGGGTATCTTGGAGATATCAGGAACAATTTCGTAGTTCTCTGAGAACAAAGAAGAGAGGTGAGGGTTAAGTTGCGCCAGTATCCTGTTAACTAGAGGTTGAACAGTACTTGACCAAAACTGTATGGACTGCTCTCTCACACCAGCACTACGACTGGTTGCGTTCTCAAATTCAAATATACCGGCTATAGACGGAGGAACGCCCATCATGGCTAGAACCTCTCCTCTGGAGTACATGAGGAGGTTAAGAAAATCCAAGTCTTTAGGGTTAGGTGTAGTCTGTGTCCAAGTGAGTCCGCCTTCCAACACCAAAACCTTACCAACTTTACTCTTACCCTCGTAGTTTTGACGTAACTCCCTTTTCATCCTTCTGAACTCTGTCTCAGACATAGACTCTTCGGACACGATTATACCTGAGGGCCAAGTGGCGTTTTTAAAGTAGGAAGCCTGCCAGTCTCTGGCATTCCAATCCGCCTCTATTATACTTCTCGCTGCCGCGATACGAGAGAGACCGTAGTGAGACTCACCACGGGGGTCAGGAAGTTTTATATGGATAATATCGTCAGGTCCGAACCTTATCTGTTGTTTGTTAACAGTGTACTTGTAGCCAGCTACAAAGTTCTTTTTGTGTGGTATGACCGTCATATTTTTAGGATTAAGAATGTACAGCTCTTTGGGACGTCCCCGGCTGTCTACCTCAGCTTTTTCTATAAAGACATTACCGGTTAGTATCAGGTGCTGCACAGCGAGTTCAAAGAAGTCTATGTGTGACATCCAAGGGTTAGGTCTCTGGATAAGATCTACGAGTCCCTGTCCGCGAACTACAGCGTCGTTGGGTTCTCCTTTTTTGCGTTTGTCCACCACGCGGAAGTTAACCTGTGAGACAGCATCAGTAATACGGTTTAAAGCTATGTACACCCATGAAGCCCGAGAGTACTTACCTAACAGGGTAGTGTAATCCTGGTCGCCATGTAGGGCCAGGTCACTGGTACCTACCGGCTCAGCAAGGAAAGTTGAGGAAGTAGTATCGTCGTGCACTGCAGCGGAAGCCGCCGATGATTTAAGGGACGCAAAAGTATCTGTGTCTGGCGGTCCAGAAGAGATAACTTCTAATTTTCTACGGTTAGGTCTAAGAATTTTAGGTAAGTAGTCATAAATTGCCATTATTTAGTTATTTTACCACGAAACTTCTCTAGTTTTTAGACAACACGTATACGTTTGTTTATCTTTTTGTCTATATCTACAGCAGCGCTGCGAGCAAACCATAAGGACATGAGGATATCATCATGACGACCGAGAGGAAATGTTTTCATCTCCTCCATTAGTGTAGTGATTAGTTCTCTAGTTGTGCCGTCCGCGTAAGGTAAGGTCCACCTCTCGTTCTCAAATTCCAAGGACATTCTAGGCAAGCCTGATTCCAAATCTGACTTACGAATACTGGTCGTGGTGAACCCCTTTACAGGTAGCGTGGTAGTACGTTGCAGCTCCTGAGTTATGGAAACCTGGTACGCGTTGGATTCTACAAAAATAAGTATAGGGTTGAAAAAGGCAGCCCAACGTTCTATAGTGTTTATCTGCTCATTAAAGGTTAGTCCTCGCTCCCGGTATATGCCGAGTATCTGCCTGTGAAACTTGCTAGTGTCTACACTTATTACGGATATAACAAAATAGTCTCCCTGGGATTCTGACCCAGCGATGGCTAGATCTATGCCCATGAACACGTTTGAAGACTTATTGACAATACCATCTAGAGAGTCACCGGGGAAAAAGAGTTTGTCGTTGTAACCAAGGCAGGCTTCCAGGAACTTAGGTTGGAATAGGAGTTCGGAGTCAACGAGTGCTCGTTGTTGCCAACCTCGTCCAAACTCCCTCGGTCCAATCTCAGCGCGTTTGTTAAGAAGGGACTGTTTGTCCCACTTCTCCCACAGGGGCATTTCTTTTCGTAACACTCCCACGCACTAACTATAATAGCAGAAAACTAGTAGGGAGAGAAGACTTTGCGGCCAAAAACAAAACCGAACCCTTTAGGCTTTTCTAGGTTTGTATAAATATATTTCGGCGCAACCCCCTAAAACTCTCTACAGGGCGATGCGGGAAATATTTACGGTCACGACTACGGAAGTTGCCTTACTCTCTTTTTCTCTTTAGCATTTAATTCCCCTGTTTGTTGCGGATTAACGATAACGATAATGTTTTTACTTTTGCCCTGTTATTTATAATTTAATCTTTGATTAAATACACCTCTCCTCTTGGAACTCTATTAGTTCTTAAAGAACTATAGGGGGTACCGGAGCGGTGCGCAAGAGCCATTAAAAAGTACTTTAAGAAAGAAGAGGGTGGGCTTAGGCTCCGATAAAAGCCTAAAGGGTTCGGTTTTGTTTTTGTTAGAGGTGTCCTACTCTACTGGCTTTTTTAACCTAACGACCTGTACTGCAGACAAAACCTAACTTAGAAGGCCTAAACAGAGTGCCGCAAGCCCCCCCGCGTACAGTTACGTTTACAAATATTATTGCGCTCAGCACCAGAGTGTTAGTGTTCGTAGCAACTCCTGCAACTTGCATGGAACGTAGGATTTTTTGCGTTGTTGTTCCACATTCGGTACCCGAAATTCTCCATCTGTAACTTTATCTCTCCGCATTTCATACAAACTTGATAGTCTCTGACGTCTACACCAGCTTCCTTCACAACTTCAGCGCAGGACTTACAGCAGTCACTGGGCAGTGAAATGTTATCAAACTGTTTCCATTCATACTCTTCTGGTGGTTTTTTATGGGTACACACCTTACACTTGTAGGGGACACCAGGCCCTGCACAACGAAGACGTGTCTGCTCCCTCCTACACCTTTTACACGTCTCCTGTCTTAGTCTCGACTTCTTATCTAACCACGGAAAGTCTCTGCGAAACCTCTTAACACCACAGCACCTGCACACCTTAGGAACCTCACTCCGAGTATACAAGTCTATGCTCATAGGTCTCTTATCTTCGTAATCAAATTGTATCCACACTTTATTTGTATCCTTTTACTTGTCGTTTGTACTTTTCCTGCAAAGCGTCAGGGATAACAACTTCACATTCTATGTTATTGAAATCGTCTGCAACCCTCTGTATAAGGATGCCGTATCTCTCCAAAGTCAACGGGTTGTTCAGTATCTCCCCTGCTAGATCTCTTTCGTGCCATCTTGTACAAATTATAATAGCGCTCTTCTTAGGTTCTAATCTTGTTAGCCAAACTTGGTTATAAGTATCGATAATCTGCTTTCGTAGCGCTGGTTGCGCTATAGCCGTCCTGTAATCAAATATATCGTCAACTAGAAGATAATCGCACCTACCTCCAATAGCGGCGGCTAGAACGCCCTTAGCGTCCAAACTAGCGTCCTTGGCTGCCCTCGTCTGCCGATCAACAAATAGACGGTGCCGTGTCCATTCCGAACTCTTATCTTGGACTACCCTTGGGAACACAGCTTGGTAGTCCTCATCACTCTCTATATAAGTTCTAATAGACGAAAGCCTATCTTTAGCTGCGTCATCTGATAAGCAAACCAGCTTTATCCTGGATGACGTATTTTTTCCTAAAAAATATAGCGGTAGGGCTACTGAAACTATCTGTGTGTTGTGGCTCACCATGCCTTCAGTAATGTGAGTGTGTGTGCCTTCAACCTCCACACCCAAGGTAGTTAGCTTAGAAAGCGCGGTCACTTTGACTACTAGGTCAGCACTATACGGGGGCTGTCCCTCTGCCTTTTCGGGCTTCTTCTGCGTCATTTTAAACTGCTCACACGGGAGTCCGTAAAACGTAAAAGCACTGTTCTTGCAGACTACAACCTCGTAATTTGTAATTGCCCGTCTTACGTTTATTCTTTTTTTAATAAAACTATTTACGCCTAGCCTCTGTAGCAGGAGCATAAGATCGTATGCAAATTCTTTATTTTTTATATCGTGGAACTTGTATGCCCGTATAGCAGTGTCAAACCTGCCACAACCATCAAACACGCCGCTAATGTAGTTTTTTATGGCAGTTTCGGACGCGCAGTACAACTTACTGGGAATCTCAGATTCACAGTTAAAAACATCCTCTATCGTAAGTTGTGACTCTGCCGTAGTAGATATGGTGAATACAAACTTAGATTCATTTACCTGCAGTGCAAACTTATCCACAGCCGCTTGAAGTCTTTTTTTCTTAGTTTTTCCTACAAGCTCAACCTGACCCCTAGACATAGACCCTGCAACAGCGGACATTCCTATCGCGTAAGCCAGGTCTTCTTCTATACAATTTAAAGGAGTTAAAACATCCCAACCTAGCGGACAGATTACGAAATCAACGTTTTCCCTTAAGTTTCCGGCTGGAACCCATCCGTCTATAGTTAACATCGGGTGTGTAGCTGTACATATCATTTTCTTGCCAGAATTCAACTCTATCTCATAGCACTCCTCCTCCCACTGTTCCTCGACTGCCGCAACCTTACTCCAAACGTGAGTGTTCTTATCCGACCAACTTAGTACCTCATCTCCCTTCCGGAGATCTTTTGCTTCCAACCTCCCAAACTCTTTAGTGAAGAAGCTAGTGTCGGGGTGCACACACTTACCTGAGCTCATAGGAGCTAAAATCAGTGCGTGGATGTTATTGTTCAGGCAAAACCCTATATGCTGTATCCACGCCTCTTGGATGGGTGCTATTTTTATAGGACTCCCTGAGTACTCATCTTTTATCACATACTCTGTGAATTTAGTAAAATCAGATCTAGCTTCTTGGAGCTTCTTCTGCTTTTCTAACTCTTCTACTTCAGAAAGAAGTGTCAACTTCTCCATCAGCTCTTTCTGTCCAGGTTGCTCGCTCATAAATTGGCTCCTTTTTTAATTTAAAACGCTGTTGGATCGGGTT
>Ga0255047_10002311_pt1 | contig 12695 bp, 12 predicted proteins | sample JV7_2_1_MG_FD_183640 | JGI IMG/M metagenome (GOLD analysis project Ga0255047, IMG submission 183640) | Seawater microbial communities from Jervis Inlet, British Columbia, Canada - JV7_2_1 | ecosystem: Environmental > Aquatic > Marine > Inlet | place: Canada: British Columbia | collected 2016-10-06
GGATGTCGAGGTTTACGAGTGGCCCGCGCCCAAGGTGCTCTGCACAAAAGGGGGCTGGCGGGTCGAGCTCCGGTGCGAGCTCGTACAGAGTGTGCGCCAGCTCTATGCGATGCGGGAGGTGCTCATGCGCTGCCCTGATATCACATACGACTCGGAGACGTCCGGCCTGGACCCTCACCAGGGCGCGCGGATCGTCGGGCACGCCTTCGCGGCGGCCACTGACGAGAATATCGTTACGGCCTGGTATCTGCCCGTCCGGCACATAGGCGGCGAGAACGACGCGCAGGAACAACTCGATCCGGAACTCGCCGCGAGCGTCGTGCAGGAGATCCTCTCGGTCATCGAGGTCATGGGGAAGCCCGCCCGGTGCGGGTTCCACCACGCGAAATTCGACGTCTCGATGCTGCTCGCGGATGGCGTGAGGACGCACCGAGCGCAGGAGGACGTGTCAATCAGCGCGACGATCGCCAACGAGAACGAGCGATCGATGGCGCTCAAGAGTCTCGCGGCGAAGTATTGTATCGCCGAGGCGCGCGATGAGGAGGGCGCGCTCAAGGACTGGATGCGCAGAGACGCGCGAAGGCTCGGGATCAAGTTTCGCGAGCGCAAGCGCAGCGCGGACCAGCTCGAGGAACCCAGCTATCTCGAGCGCTTCGGGTATGCCCGCGCGCCGCTCCAGCTCTGCGGCGCCTACGCCTGCCGGGACGTGTTCTACACGCTCTATCTGTGGCTGGTGAAGTACGAGGGCGTGCCCACGCTCTACCCCGAGGTCTGGCAGCGTGAACACCGCGTCGGCAAGATCCTCCAGAAAATGGAATGGGTCGGGCTGCCCGTGAACGAGGCGCTGATACGCGATTCACACGACCGCTCCGCGGCCGAGGTGGCCTACTGGCTGAGCGAGTGCCGCAGGCTCTCGCGCCCCGGCTTCACGGGCACAGACGCCGAGCTCCGCGAACTCTTCTACACCGAGCTCGGGATGCGGATGCTTCGGTTCACGAAGGGCGGAAAGGGCGGAAAGGACAAGGCGAAGAAACCGTCAGTCGATAAGACCGCGCGCCGTCTACTCCAGAAGCGCTACCCCGAGCATGAGGAGCTACTCGAGGCGACGCTGCGCTTGGCTCGCGCGAGGAAGCTGCACGGGACCTATAGCGGCAACTTCCTCCGCTACCTGGCTAACGATGGGCGGATCCATCCCTCCTACAACCAGATGGAGCGGAGAGAAAAGGGTGGGGTGCCGGTCACTGGCCGTCTCTCGAGCGCGGATCCCAGCGTACAGAACCTCGATTCTCGGGCGCTCCATCTCCACGACTGCCGCTGCGGGGCGTGCATGGCAGACGATCCGCTGCTCATGGGGCCATCGAGCATCATCTCCGTGCGCGAGTATTTTACGGTCCCGCCCGGCTTCGTGCGCCTCTACATCGATTTCAGACAGGTGGAACTCCGGACGCTGACGTGGCTGTGCCAGGACAAGACGCTGCTTTATGCGTTCCAGAACGATCTTGACCTCCACCAGATCATCGCGGACGAGCTCGGGATCCCCCGGAAGGTCGCGAAACAGGTGAATTTCGGTAACTCATTCGGCATGACCAAGGTGGGCTTGGCGGTCAGGCTCCCGGGTTACTTCGACGACCCAGAGGGGACCGAGGCTCTCGCCGAGCGCGTGCTCGAGCGATATTTCGCGCGCTACTCGCGGATCCTCCAGTTCCGGGCCAGCTACGCGCGAGAGATGTGCCGCAAGGGCGGGATGTTCATCTCGCCGTTTGGTCGGCCTCGGCGGATCCCCACGATCAGCTCGCCGAAGCAATGGGAGCGCGAGCGCGCCGAGCGGATGATGATGAGCTCGGTCGTCTCCGGCATGGCCGCGGACATTATGAAGGAGTCGATGATTCGCTGCGACGGGATCCTCGACCAGTACAACGCGGCCAACGACAACGACCCTCGCCAGGCAGAGCTCGTTCAGAGCATCCACGACGAGCTCGTCTTTGACGTCCCTCACGTGGCCGGCTGGGCAAGGCTGCTCATTCGGCTCGTCCGCGCGATGGAGGACTGGCCGAGCATGGCCGCCCCGCCCGACCGCGAAGGCGTGCCGATTCGGGTCTCGATCGAGCTCACAAATACGACATGGGCAGCCAAGCGGGAGGTGGTGCTCGGCGCCGACGATAGCCTCCTCTGGGCGGTCTGATCCTGTTATCCGGTAGAACCCAAGGGGAGAGCTAAGATATGCCCGCCTACGTCAGAGCGCACGAAATTGTCGAGCGCCTCAAACTCAGCCTGCCTGTAGCGGTTGAGCTCGCCGATCCGTGGACGGGCGAGCCCTTCGTGGTGCAGCGAGACAATTACCTCGCGGTGCTCGCCATCGACTCGCATAACCTCGTTTTTGAGGCGCAGCCGATCCCGCCTCTCTACGCGGAAGCCGGCAGGGCCGCCCGCGCGGCCGAGTACCACGCAGAACTCGCGGAGATCCGGTATCGGAAGTGGAAGGCCCAGCGCGCCGCCGAGCTCCGCGAGAAACAGCCCGCGAAGCTCACCAAGGCAGGCAAGCCCGCGGCACGCCAGGGTCCGACGGGTGACGAGATCTCCGCCTTCTACCAGACCCATGAGGACTACGAGGAGATGGCCGCCGCACCCGCCCGCTTTCGCGCGCTCGCTGGCCTCTTCGCTGATCTGCGCGCCGCGTTCCGGCTCAAGGCTTCGCTCCAAGAGACCCAGAGCTATTTGAACAGCGCACACGAGAAGGTTTTGCGCCAGGACGACAACCTTGACCGCCTACGCGAGATCGAGGGCCTCGAGCACGATGCCGCCGAGGTCATCACAGCAAGCGGCTCGGCTGATGCCGCCGCGAAGTACGCCCAGACAACCTGAAGGAGTCCCGAATGCTGCCGCCCGGCTATCAGATCCATCCGCAGAATCCCGCGTATATGTGGAACCCCACGACGCAGGACGTTCAGCTTATTCCCGCCGTGCCGACGGCTCCGCCCGTGCCGACGGCTCCGCCCGTGCCGATGGCGAGTCCTGCCGCGCCTCCAGGCGGTCAGGCGCCGGCGGCGGGCGAGTACGCCTACGGGGCGCTCGACGTACAGGCAGCGGCCGAGGAGGAGAAGAACCCCGGCGTTTTCGCTGGCAACGCGAACAGAAGCCACGTCTGGCTCGACTTCCCGGAATTGCCCAAGGCGGTGGGCTCTGAGGTGCATCTGCTCGTCCGTCTCTTGCCTCCGTGGTCGGCGGCGAGTCGCGGGCGAGCGCACGCGAAGTGCGCGCGCCATCGGATCCCGGCCGCGCTGGTGCCTGGCCTGCCGCCGCAGCGGCAATTCGCTTATCTAGACTGCCTGGACAGCAAGGGAGGCGGCGGCAACTGCCCGATCGACAGCGCGATCACCGAGGCCGCCGAGAAGGCCGCCGGCGCCGAGTCGTTCTGCCGGGACGCGAAGCCCAAGGCGGCGATCTACTGGCAGGCGATCGACCTCCTCGAGCCAACGAAGCATTACGTCCAGCAGCTCGACGCGAGTGGCCAGCCCGTGATGAACCCGGACGGTACGCCGGCCTACAAGATCATCCCCGGCGTGATCCGCATGGGCTCGACGCTCCACAAGGATATTCTCCGGTACATCCGCGAGAAGGGGGACCCCACCCACCCCGATCACGGCTACGCGATGAAACTTATCCGTCGGCGCGATGGGGCGCAGAAGTTCGATATTCGCTACTCGGCGATGGACTCGGGCGAAAAGGGCCCGATGCACGCCTCGCTTCGGCCCGTGCTCGCCAACCTAGTCGACCTCTCCACGCTGGTCGACTTCAAGCCGCGCGCCGAGCTCGAGGTGGTGGCGCAGAACATCCGCCGCAAGTGGGGGCTCGGGATGCCCCAGGCTTTCGGTGGAGCCGCGGCCCCCGAGGCCTGGTCCCCGCACCCTGGGCAGCCAGGTTTCGAGTACAACGCGCTCAATCAGGTGCGGCCCGTGGCGGCCCTGCCCGTCGCTGCGCCAGCGCCCTACGCGACGCCGCCCGCTCCGCCGGCGCACCTGCCGCCCGCTGTGGCTCCTGGCGGCCTCCCTGGCGCCGCTCCGGGCGGGGCCGTTCCGCCCGCCCCGCCGCCTCCGCCGGGCATTCCTGCGATGCTTGATATCCCGGTTCCCCCGTTACCGCCAAACGGAGGTGCCGTGACACCCGAGCAATTCGAGGAGCAGGAATTCGGCGGGCTCGCGCCGGCCCCGCCGGCTCTTGGCGAGAACCCCGTCCCCTTCTGAGGAGGCTGTTGTGATGGTAGAGCCGTTGAAAGTATACGTACAGAAGCGCCGGGCTGTGACCTTCGGTGAAGATCCGGGGGCCGTCCTTCTCGCGAGGAGGCCCGTCCCCGGCGTCGAGGAGCCGTTCGACCCGGCGCGCGATCTCGAGGAGGGACCCTGTCCGGCCTGCGGAGGGTCCGGGTCCGAGGAGGACGAGGACGGGAAGCGTTGGTGCTGCTCGCGATGCGACGGAGACGGGACGACGGAGGAGCTCCGATAGGCGAGTCGTTTCCAAAAACGAAACAACTGCCGGAGGACCTAGGAACCCGAGGCGCGGACCGAACGACCGAACCGAAGGAGAGAGAGATGGCGAGAAGCTCGACAGGACAGATAATCCGCGCAGGTCGCGGAGCCCGGCTGGTAGAGACCGAGATCGCGGTCCCTACTCCTGGGGCGAGGTACACGGGGTCTGTGTAGGTGACGGCCCGGAAGAAGACGGTCAAAAAGACCGCTGCCCGGAAGCCGAAGAAGAAGACCAAGAAGCCCCCGACGGCCGCGCAGTATCTCGCGCTGCTCAAGCAGGACGCGGGCCCGAAGGGGCCTGCGTGGGGGATGCTCTCTGAGGACCTGTTCGCGACTGCGGTCACCGAGCGGATCCCTACGGGCTCGCTGGGGGTCGACCGGCTCATGGGTGGCGGTTACGCGATGGGTCGCATTACCGAGGTGGCCGCGTGGGAGAACGTGGGGAAAACGACGCTACTTGACCAGGGGATGGCGCAATGTCAGCGGCAGGGCGGTATCGCGGCGCTGTTCGACACGGAGACCGCGCGAGACGAGGCTTACACGGCGCGACTCGGCGTGGACATCGACAAGCTCATCGTGCGCCCGGCCGACACCATCGAGCAGGTGTTTTCTGGGATAGACGCGCTACTCGACATCCAAGAGAAGATCGCGGCCGATCTCAAGGGCCCGCCGCCGCCGCTGCTCATGGTCTGGGACGCTATCGGAGGCACCCAGAGCGAGGCCGAAAAGAAGGGCGAGGCCGACGACAAGCACGTTGGCGTGGCTGCGCGGAACATCAAGCAGAATTTCCGACGGATCTGCCTACGCCTGCCCGGAGCTCGTGCGGCGCTCGTGTGCGCCAATCACTTCTACCGGACGATCGGCGGGAGCTTCTCGACGACGGTGTCTTATGGGGGCAGCGGGATCCGCTACTTCTCCTCCTTCCGGCTCTGGCTCTTCAATAAGGGGCCGATCAAGGTCCGGGTCGACGGCGAGGAGCTCGCGGTCGGTCATATCGTCGAGGCGAAGACCAAAAAGACGCGGATCGGCAAGCCACACGCGCCCATCGAGACGGGGCTCATCTGGGGCTCGGGTTTTGATAACAGCTACGTGCTGCACGAATGGGGTCAGAAGCACGGCGCCTCGGCAGGTCACACGTGGATCACGAGACACGGGAATTGGTATTATCTGATGCTGCCCGACGGGACGCACCAGGGCTATCAGCGGAAATTTGCGGGTCTCGGTCAGGTGTTCCAAGAGCGCCCCGACATCTACGCTCAGATGGCAGAACAGTATCTTTCGGATGGGACCAAATGACCAGACAAGCGCGCACGCTCGATGATGTGGAGCTCCCCCCGTGGCGCTTCGTGGCGTTCGCGGATTTGCACGTAGCTCCGGCCACACTCGACCGCGCGCTGGCGGTGCTACGCCGCGTGGGCGATCTCGCCATCGCGCACGAGGCGCGCATCCTCTGTCTTGGGGATTTCTTCGACATCCGCGGCTCGGTACAGGTCCGCATCGTGGACGCGCTCATGGCCGAGTTTGATCGCTGGCGCGACGCCGGCATTGAAGCCGTTTTCATCCCAGGAAACCACGATCAGGTCACCGTGTCCGGCGCTGTGCATGGGCTCCGAATGTTCGATGCCTACCCCAACATCCAGGTGGCGACCGAGCCGCTGTTCTGGCACGAGCGGCAGATCGCATTTTTGCCGTGGCGAGAAGACCCGGAAGAGCAGGCCGAGATGTTCGCCGCGGTTGAGCCGGGATGGACGATTTTTGGCCATGCGGAGGCGCAGGGTGCGATCAGCAACAGTGGCAAGCCGATGGCGGGCCGTTTCGAGCTCAGCAGTGCCCGCGCGGTCTACCTGGGCCACTTCCACAAGCGCCAGCTCATTGGTGATCGGTGCTGGTACATCGGTTCGCCATTCGAGATGGACATGGGCGAGCGCGGAGACCCCCACGGCGTCGCACTCATCTCGCAGGACGATCTTCTTGAGCCGACGACCGCGAGTCTTGAGCCCGCGTGGATCGATTTCGAGGATTTCCCCAAGCACCATCGTTTGCTGTTCGGCGAGTCCTGGGATCTCGGGTACATCCGCGAGACCGATTTTGTGGAGGTGGCTGCGGCGCCCGAGGAGATCGGGACGGAGGCCTTTCGCGCTGCGCTCGATGGTATCCCCGCGGATCACATCAAGCCGTTGCCGATCAAGGTAGGCGTCGGAGACGGGGCCCCCCCGGCGTTTGCGCTCCGGCTGGACGAGGCGGTCGAGCGCTGGGTGGGAGAATTCGGCTTCGACGCCGATCGTGCCGCCAAGCTCAAACTCATTGGGCGCGAACTCCTCAAGGACGTGCCTGACGCCAAGGCGATCGTGCCGATCTCGCCGAGCGTCTCCGTGGTCTCCGTGACGGTCGAGGGTTTCTGTGCGATCCGCGGCACGCTCGATTTCGAGTTTCCCCAGGGCGAGGTGCTGGTCCGCGGGGCGATGGGGTCGGGCAAGACCTCGGTCATGGACGCGATGACGTGGTGCCTTTTCGGGCGCACGAGCCCGCGCCGCGCAGGGTCGCACGGTGCCTCGCTGCGGGCCGATGATGTGATCCATGACGATTGCGAATCCTGCGCGGTTACGGTCGCGGTCCAGTGTGGGACCGCTCTCTACGAGGTGCATCGGGCGAAGGCCCGGGGCTCCGGCGCCCGGATCCGTATCTTTTGCGACGGCGAGCAGATCGACGGGGGGATTTCCGACCAGCAGGACCAGATCCACCGCATTGTCGGCATCAATCACGACCTTTGGCGCGCGTGCGTTTATCTCGGCCAGGGCGCCGTGGGGACGTGGGTCACCGACGCGGATAAGAGCCGCAAGGCGCTGCTCTCCACGGCCTTCGGGCTCGACGCCTGCCCGGTTGCGCAGAAGGAGGCTCGAGCGCGCTGGAAGAAGATCGCGGTGCGGTCTGAGGCCGTGCGGCGCGTGCTGAGCGAGGACGCCCGCGCGATCGAAGAACTCCGCGCTGCCGATTTCGCGGCGGAGATCGAGGAGTGGACGCGCGCACGCGAGGACCAGCTGAGCCGGATCAAGGCGCAGGGCGCGCAGTTGTCGGTCACGGCCGAGCAGATCAAGGGCCACCTGGCTTCCGAGGGCGCGTGGCTAGAGAGCAAGGCCAAGCACGAGACGCACATCGACAAGCTCACGAAGAGCCTGGCTGCTGCGGCGCCGCGTGTGGCGGTGGCCAATCTTCAGCGGGAGATCGGCGCCATCCAGGCGGAGCGCTCGATCGTCGATCGCGATCTAGGTCAGGCCAAGCGGGAGCTCGAGGCGCATGTGAGCGGCGGGGGCAATTGCCCGACGTGCGGCAAGCCCTTCGATTCGACGACAGCTGAGCAACATGCGGAGGAACTCGAGCGGAAGGTGCAGAGCAAGGCGCTCGAGCTCCAGACGTGGGACGTGAAGCTGTCGAACGTCGCGCAGAAGCTCGAGGATGCGAACGCGCAATCCGGCGTCCAGACCAAGGGCATCGCGGAAGAGATCACGCAGAGTCGCGAGAGCCTCGCGAAGTGCTCCGAGGCGCTCAACCAGTTCGCCCGGTTGAAGGCCAACGCGCTCGACACTGAGCGACGACTGCACGACCTCCGCGCCGAGTATTCCAAAGCCGAGCAGGCGCCGAATCCCTACCTCGCGAAGCAGGCGGAGAAAGAAGAGCGGGTCAAGACGCTCGAGGCGAAGACGCGCGCGGACACCATCGAGCTCGAGGGGGCGACGGGGGAGCAGGAGAACTGGGGGTTCTGGGATCAAGGCTTCGGGCCCAAGGGTCTCCCGGTGCTCGTGCTCCGCGCGGCGCTCCACGAGCTCGAGACCTACGCTAACCGGTTCCTGGCCGCGCTCCTCGGCGGGCGCGTCTACTGCCGCCTCGCGATGGAGACGGACGCGCTCCAGATCCTCTTTTACGAATACTCCGACGTGGACGGCACCGCGCGCGAGCGGCGCTACGAGCAGCTCTCGGGCGGTCAGCGTCGGTGCGTAGAGCTCGCGTTCAACCCCTTCGCGCTGTCAGAAATGGTGTTCTCGCGTTGTGGGGTCCGGGTCTCGCTGCTCGTGGTGGATGAGCTCACGGCCCATCTGGGGCAAGCGGAGAAGCCGCTCATTTGCGAGATTCTCCGCGGGCTTGACCGGGACAGCATTGTGGTCATCGACCATGACCCAACGGTGCAGGGGGCGTTTGATCATGTGATCGATCTGACCAGGATTGACGGGCAGATCCAGCTAGCGAGGGCGTTGTGACGGAAAGCGATGATGGCGAGCAGGTGCGGAGGAAACTCAGCACGCCGGCGCTAAGGTTCCGGCTCGGTGTCGAGAAGAGGGGGGTCCCTACCTACAAGCAGGCGCTCCACGCCTTTTGCTGGGGCTGCATGGGGGGTACGGAGGATCACACGCTCGGGATCCGCGAGGAGATCCGCAGATGCTCGGCGCCCAGTTGCGAGCTCTACCAACTTCGGCCGTTTCGATGAGCAAGCGCAGGAAGAGGGGGCACGATCGTCTCCACCACGCGGCTGTCGAGCGCGAGCTCCGCCGGCTGAACGACAACGGGGCGCTAGTCGAGCGGCAGCGCGACCTCATGCGGACGGTACTCATGGCGCTCGTTTTCAAGCTCGGAGGCTCGGCAGAACTCGGCAAGGTCGACTTCGAACTCGCTCGTGGGGGGAAACTAGAGGTGGCGGATCTCGAGGGCGACGAGGGCGGGCTTCGCGCGATCTTCCTACCTCGCGAGGGCGTCTCGCTCCGGCCGGCTCGCGAGCCGTCGGGTTGGTGGGCGAGGCTCTGGGTGCGGGTCTGGGCGTGGTTCCGATGAAGGGGCACAAGGGCCCGAGCCGCGCGCAGCTACAGTCGCGCATTGACCGGCTGGAAGGCCTCGTCGCGCACCTAAAAACGAGGCTCAAGCCGGACCCGCTACGCCGGCCGGGCGAGCACTGGTACGAGATTACGGCCTACTTCGACGCTGATGGGATCCAGCCGCTCCCTGTGGACCCCCAGGCCGGTCGCGCGTTCATCATGCCTGGGATGATCCAAGACATGACGATCGTGGAGGTGAGTCGCGACTACGAGCGCCAGGAGGAGCTCGAGGCCTGGCTGACCAAGCAGCTCGGCGTGGCGCCGCTGATCATTACCGATGACGTGCGCTTCGTGAGGCTGTCAACGCCATCGCCGGAGCTCGAGCGAGAGCTCGACGCGGGGGCGATGAAAGAGGAGACCGATGCCGACGAAGACTTATTATCTGCTCGCTCTGGATCCTAGCCTACGGGGCACGGGCTGGGTGGTGGTCGACCTCGCGCTGGGGGAGATCGTCGCGGCGGGGGTAATCGTGACGAAGCCGCGCACCGCGCAGGAAAAGAAACGCCTACTCGCGGGTGAGGCAGCCGGCAATAGCGGGCTCGCCATCTCTCGAGGGATTCGGGCCGTGATCGAGCTGTACGCGCCGTGCGTCGCCGTGACCGAGGCGCCGAGCGGCTCAAGGAGTTCGACGGGCGCGGCTGCCATCGCGCGCTCGCACCAGGCGTGCCTCGACGCAATCGATCAGGGCATGGGAGGGCTGCCGATCTTCGTGACGCCGCAGGCTAACCAGAAGCGCGCAACGGGTAAGCAGTCGTGCTCCAAATCCGAGATGGAGACGGCCATGCGGGCGCGCTGGGAGGGTAGCGACTTTGACGAGCTCCTCACGACCTCGCCGCCCTATGCGGATCAGGGGCAAAAGTTGCCCGCGCGAGGTAAATGGGAGAACGCCTTTGACGCGGCTGGCGTCGCTCACGCGGTCTGGGATCACCCGGCGGTTTTGGGTCTTCGTATCGTGGCGGTGATTCCATGAAGGCGAAGCGGGCGAAGCGCCGGAAGCTAACCCCCGAGGAGAAGCTCGAGCGCGCCAGGGCGAAGACCACGGCCGCGATGGTGGAGGCCGCGCCGTCGGTCGAGGCCGCGGGGATCGTGAAGTCGAAGACCTCGGGCGAGTCCCACAGGATGCTCCGGCACCAGGGCATGATCGATTACGTCACCGATCCTGATTGCCGGTCGCTCGAGCACCACTACCACCGCCGCGACCGGCAGTATCCCAAGCACATCTCAGAGAAGAAGTTTCGGAAGTGGTCGAGCGCTGACGGGTGGGTCGAGCGCCGAGAGAAGTTCTGGGAGGAGATCAGCGTCAAGGTACTCGAGCACCAGCAGGAGGCGCTACTCGCTCAGCAGCAGCGCGAGACCGAGCAGCTGCTCGAGCTCCGCGGGCACGTCCTCGAGCATCTGTCACCGCTGCTCGGCGAGGACGGGGCGATCCAGCGCTACCCGATGGAGGACCGCCAGGGCGAGAAGCACCCGCTCGGGGGCAAGCCGATCCTGCCCTACCGGATCGAGAGCTACGACAAGGCGCTCAAGATGTTCATCGACCTCGAGAAACAGGTGATGCTCAAGCGAGGCGAGGTCACCAAGCGTGTCGAGCACGCTTCGGATACCGGCGATGGGGGCAGCGTCTCGGCGCTAGACCCCGTGACGAGGCGCGTGGCGTTCACTCCCGAGGAGGTGCGCGCGATGGCTCGGAAGGTGCTCTTGATGCGCCAGCCTGAACTTGAGCTGCTAGGGCCCGACTTGACCGATGGGGGAGGAGCGTCTCAGAATGCCGGCGAAGAGCCCATCTAAATCAGCCTCGTCGCAGGTTATCGATGGCGGCCTTTTCCCGGCGACAGGACAGGGGTTTCGACTCTTTCTCGCCGAGGCCAACCGCATGACAGCGCGGGGCTACGACCTGGTAGCCCTGGTCCGTCTGAAAGAGCGGCTCGCGTCGGTCTACAGGCTACGGGCACCAACCCATCCTCGACCCAGCGGGAGCTTTTTCGAGGATTTGTAAGGAGCCGCAATGCCTCGCACCCTTCTGATCATCTTGCTCGCTTTTGGCTGTTCGTCGGCCGCGGAGGCTCGGCCGTTGCCGCCCGATCCAGTGGCTTCGCCGGTTGAGCGCGAGGACGCTGGGCAGCCAGAGCCTATCGTGGACGAGGCCGAGCTCAGTCGCGCCGAGCGTACTTTCGAGTACGACCCGGCTGTGCCTGCTGCTGCGGCTGCTCCACCGCTCCCTGCTCATCGCCGTCCGCGCTACATTGCGCGGTGCCGGAGGGATAGCCGGCGCGATCTGCCCGAGGCGGAACCCGTCGAGCATAGGACGGACGCGCGGGCACGAGCTCTTGCGCTGGCTCGAGCGGGGCGCTTGGACGAGTTGCTTGTGTTTTCCCGAATGGCTTACGGCGAGGAGGGGTCTCCCGCTCGGGGTAATCGCGATGGTTATCTAGCGATGCTCGCGGTTATCGACTCGAGGCGGGGCCAACTCAGCCGGGTCGAGATGATGGTCAATTACGCGCCGCGCCGCATCTTCCCGCGGCCTGGAGCTTCGCGTCAGCGGTGGATCGCTGAACTCGCGCTAAACGGGCGCAGGCCTCCGAGTTGGCCGGCTCGTCGTGGTGCCCGCCGGCAGGGTTACCCCTCGTGGCGTTCTTACGGCTGCCCGCGGTGGCTGGCGACGATAGACGCCGTGCGCGCACTGCTTCGCCAGCATTCCGATAGGGTGGGTCGCGGTCCATGTTCGGAACAGCCTGATCATTGGGGCGGGGCCATGGATGACCCGCGCGCCGAGCGTGCCGGTTGGCGCCTGGTTCCGTGTGGTCATACGGCTGACAGGTTTTGGGCGGTGCCCGATGAGGAGGATGACGAGCATGACGAGCGAGTGGCGGGCCGGGGACTTCAGCCGCAGGCACTACACGACGGAGGGGGAAGCGCTCGATAAGGCGCGTTCGATCAGGCTCATCGTCGAGATCGACGGTAAGCGGTTTGTTCAGGTCCAGGCCCGCGAGCCGGGGATTTTGGCGTTCGTCAGTCGCCCCGATCAGCAGGGGTTTGACCTAGAGATCGTAGAGGCGAAGGGTATCAAGTTCAGCGATATTAGGACCATCGACGGCAACGCCACCGAGGCGCTCGCACCGTGGATGCTCGAGGCGCTGGGCCTAGCGTGACAGCGGCGCCGGGCGATCTCCTCGAGGTGCGCGGGCTCGGACGCCGACCCGCGAAGAGCGCGCGATCGCGGGGCGCCGTATGAGGATCGGATCGCTTTTCAGCGGGATCGGCGGCCTTGAACTCGGGCTAGAGCGAGCGGGGCTCGGTCCGGTGATCTGGC
>Ga0255047_10002312_pt1 | contig 12690 bp, 12 predicted proteins | sample JV7_2_1_MG_FD_183640 | JGI IMG/M metagenome (GOLD analysis project Ga0255047, IMG submission 183640) | Seawater microbial communities from Jervis Inlet, British Columbia, Canada - JV7_2_1 | ecosystem: Environmental > Aquatic > Marine > Inlet | place: Canada: British Columbia | collected 2016-10-06
TATGGCGTGATTCGGATCTGCCGTCTCGGTCAGCACACAATTTACAGCCGGGTTGGCAACGATGAACTTGAGCGAAAACTGCGCCCAGCTCTCGCAGTCAAATTCAGCGGCCCACTCAGGCAACTGCAGGCCGCTGACCATGCCGAAATACTGGCCGTTGATGAATGGCCGATTGATGTTCACTGCGACACCATTATCCGCAGCGAGCGGCAGCAAGCGCTCGGCCGCTTCTGGCTCAACCAGTGAATAGTTGACCTGAATGAAGTCGACCAGCCCGTCTACGACCAGCTGTCCAATGGTGTCGAAATTCTGCGCCCCCGAGCGAGCAATACCGATGTAGCGAACCAGCCCCTCCTCTTTCAACTGCAGATACAGGCCGTGGTTCTCCCGGTAACCGGCCAGACCGCGAGTGTGCACGAGATCAAGCGCGGCTTTGCCCTGCCCTTTGGCGACATTCCCGGCTTCGCTGCGCATCGCCGTCATGCGCCTTGGGTCGAGGTAATTGCCGATGAACAGCTGGTCCGATGCGTTCCTGCTTTGCGCGATCGAGCCCACTGACATGCGACTGACCCCACCGGCATCCACATAACCCCCGCCGTGCTCCAGGAAGATGTCCAGCAGCCGGCCAGCGGCTGTCAGGTCTTCATCACGGAACGAGCCCGAACTGCCCAGTCCGATGACCGGAAGGGACTCCGAGGTGCCCGGGATCAGTCTGGGTAGTATTTTCTCGCGCTCGGCGGCCAACACCGGCATAGCGGCCGTCAGGGCTGTAAGTCCTGAATAATTTAGGAATTCTCTACGATTGATCACTTTTTCTCCTCCCGGGATAGACCCGATCTTAGCGGATTTTTACAGCCTAAGTCGTTGACTACAGGGAACTACTGGTTATACTGCGGCCAGCTTGAACGATCGGCTGATATTTATGTTTTCGTCTCGTGTTCCTTTTTAGTAGCTCGACCTGTTTTTCATAAGTAGTAGCGTCACTTCTAGCGATATCGGTCTCATGTTGAGGCCTGAAATACTCATGTTTAAATAGGTAATTATTATGTCTACGACAACCGGAACGGTTAAATGGTTTAACGATTCGAAGGGCTTCGGCTTCATCGAGCAAGAGAATGGCCCGGACGTGTTTGCACACTTCAGTGCAATCCAGGGCGACGGCTTCAAAAGCCTCTCTGAAGGCCAGAAAGTCGAGTTCACCATCGTCGACGGCCAAAAAGGCCCGCAGGCGGAGAACATCGTACCCGTCTAAGCTCTCTTAACAGATTGCTACGAAGGGCGAGATCCTCGGGTCTCGCCCTTTTTTGTGCCCGATCTAGTATTCTTGGCCGATGAGAATACTACGAACCGCGCTGCCGGTAATAGCAGCCCTGACACTTGTTGCCTGTGGCAACGAGGCTACCCCTCCCGATAGCGGCAAGATGCCACACGCCGATCCGGCACCCGATCTCACCAGTCAGCTGGCCGGTGACTTCCGATCTGAGGAGGATCGCGCCAGGGATGCGGGCCGAAGACCGGCTGAAGTTATTGAATTTCTTGGCATCGAACCTGGCATGCAGGTCCTCGACTTGATGGCGGCAGGGGGCTGGTACACCGAAGTCCTGTCAATTGCCGTTGGGCCTGACGGTCATGTGGTCTCACAAAACACCGAGTTCGGCCTGCAAATGCGCGAGGGCGCAAACGAGAAAGCACTCAGCGCTCGTCTCGCTGACGGTCGCATGCCCAATGTCAGTCGGCTGAACAAGGAAACGATCGAGCTCTCGGCCGACGACGGCCCATTCGATGCCGGCCTGACAGCGCTGAACCTGCACGACCTGTATAACCGGGGCGGCGATGAATTCACAATCGCCATATTGTCCGCGGTCTACACCACATTGAAGCCTGGTGGCATCTTCGGTCTGATCGATCATGAAGGGATTGCAGGCAACGACAACGCGGAACTACATCGCATGGTCAAAGCGGACGCTATTCGCGTTGCAGAAGCAGCTGGTTTTGTCATCGAGGCTGACAGCGACATTCTGCAGTCGGATATCGATGACATGACCCAGCACATGCGCAGTGACGGCGTCCGCGGCAAAACCAATCGCTTCCTGTTGAGATTGCGCAAACCCGAGTAAGAGACCACTTTGAGCCAACTCTTTGAGGAATTAAAACGCCGCAACGTTTTCCGTGTGGGCATCGCCTACGTTGTGGCGGCCTGGCTGTTGTTGCAGGTCGCTGACCTCGTGCTTGATGCCGTGACAGCACCCCGCTGGGTTATGCCGGTCTTCCTGTTGGCGATCGCCGTGGGCCTGCCGATCGCGCTGTTGTTCGCCTGGGCCTTCGAGATGACACCTGAGGGCGTCAAACGAGAACGCGAGGTCGATCGATCAAGCTCGATTACGCAACAAACCGGCCGCAAGCTCGACCGGACAATTATTGTCGTTCTCCTCGCCGCCATTGCGCTCCTGCTCGTTGACCGCTTCGTGTTACAGGACGAGCCCGTTGACGAAGCAGTCACCGACAAGTCGGTCGCGGTGCTGCCCTTCGTCGCGATGAGCAGTGGACCCGACGACGAGTACTTCGCCGACGGTCTGACTGAAGAAATCCTCAATTCACTCGCCCAGTTACCGGACTTGCTGGTATCAGCTCGTACCTCTGCGTTCTATTTTAAGGGCCAGGATATTCCTGTCGGTGAAATCGCCACGAAACTCGGAGTTGCACATATCGTCGAAGGCTCAGTCCGGCGTGACGGCACGCAAATTCGTGTTACGGCGCAGCTGATCCGGGCCAGCGACGGTTTTCACCTTTGGTCCGATACTTATGACCGGCCCGCAGCGAGCAGCTTTGCCGTGCAATCGGATATCGCCGAGAAGGTCGCTTCGTCGCTGGACGTCGTACTGGATGAAGATCAACGGGAGAATATGCGTGCTATCGGCCTGCGTAATCCTGAGGCTTTTATCGCTTATCAAAAGGGCAACGAGCTTTATGCCCTTGCTCACGGCGACCAGGACCGGCTCGCCATGCTGCAACGGGCGAATACGTACTTCGATCGGACGATCGAACTCGCCCCTGAATTCCCTACCGCTTACGAGGCTCACGCAGACTATTTCGCCCATGTCATCATCGACAGTGGCCTGCGCGACACTTCTTCATCCATGCTTACGGATGCGAGGGATAACCTGGAACGAGATCTGGAAAATGCGATTCGCTATGCACCTACCGAAACACGACGCCTGAGTATTGCTTTTGATCTCGCATTTTTGACCGGCGACTGGAGCAGGCTACGGTCAATGCTTGGCGAACTGGTCAAGGCGGGCGAATGCGTCAAGCCAAGTTGGTTAGACACTTATGCGTTTGCATTCGGGATGACGGAAGAAGCCATTATCCTGCTGGAGAAAAGGCTGGAATGTGACCCGATGAGTTACCCGGGCTGGAGCAACATGGCGCAGGCCATCATTTGGTCCGGCGATCCTGAGGCGGCAATCGAGGTCGCCCGCAAAGGACTAATTTCCGTGCCACACACGCGAATCAAGGAAGCGCTCATTAACGCATTAATCTCGGCCGGCCAATTTGACGATGCCGAAGCGTATATCAACAGTGAATTTCGTGAACAACGTCGAGTGTTTCGGACTCGCATGGCGCTCGCTGCGGCCAGAGGGGATGCCAAGGAGGTAGCGCGGCTGCTGGAGTCCTATGGCCCCAACATCGACGACACCGATTTGGCGGATTTGGCGTTGAGCGGCAATCGAAATCTTGCCAATGAAATGGCAGGTAGAATCGACACGCAACCGTACGGCTATTTGCGCCTCATGACCGCTGTATTGACCTGTAATTGCGGTGCGCCGTTCGACCTGGAGGCAACCCCCGATTTCGCTCGCCGAATTGACGAGGCCAGCTTGCCGTGGCCACCAGGCTCACCGACTGAGTGGCCGCTGAAAGACTGGTAATGCCCTAATTACCGAGTGTGTTCTAGCCAGACAAGAACGATTCGAGGTGTCCGGTGACGTAGCGAACATCGTCTTCCGTACCATGTATGAAACTGGATTTTCGGCGTCGCAAAAACGGCAGACCTGCGACGTACAGGCCCGGCACATCAACAACACCTTCACGATGTCGAATTTTTCCTTTCCGATCCAGCACTGGCAAGTCGAGCCACGAGTAGTCTGATTTGTATCCGGTCGCAAACAGCACGGTCTTGAAGCCTTCCGCGTCCAGATCCAGCGCCAGGCGTGGCGATTTTTCGACCCGGGTATTTGCGAAACGTTCCGGCGGTTCAAAGGTCGCTGCATCAGGACTGGATGCCGCCCACTCGTCGATCGTGTCGAGCAGTCGACCCATTTTCAGGTCCGCCAGTGCGCAGACGTTCTTGAACGAACCCGAGAACTGCGCGACGCCGTCTCGAACACCCATCAAACGCCCAAACAACTTGATTCCCGCATCGCTCATCGCGTTGAGATCCAGGATTTGCCGCTCGTGCGATCCGACCAACTGCGGCGACGGCAAGTTTCGAGCCCGGTTGATGTCATCAACATCCTTGATGCCTTCGTCGAGCACGCCAGCCGAATGCATCCACCATTGAATGTCCCGGCCACGATAGGTGCGCGGCAAACGCACGTGTTCGCCAACCGCGATAGTAACCGCACGTCCGGAGCGATGAATTTCATCAGCGAGTTGCAATCCCGTAGCAGACGCACCCACGACCAGCACTTTGCCCTCTCTGAGCTGCTCCGGATTGCGGTACTCGTACGGCGTAACAACGTCAATGTCATCTCCGAGGTCATCACGTATTCTTGGAACCGCTGGCAGATTGCACGCACCACTGGCGATCACCACGCTGCGACTGTGCCAGTTACCCTGATTCGTGGCTACTGAGTAGAGCCCTGATTCGTGACTGAGGCAATTAACTGTGGTCTGCGTACGGACCGGTGCCTTGCTAACGACCGCGTACTCATCGATGAACTCGATTAGCTCCGGCACCGACATGAAGCCATCCGGCTCATCGCCCGAATAACAAAATCCTGGCAGTCGACTCTGCCAGTTCGGGGTCAACAGCGTTAGCGAATCCCAGCGCTCGTGGCGCCACGAATTAGCGACCTCACCGCGCTCGAGCACGACGTGCTCTATCGAGCATTCGGACAGGCAATGGCTGACCGCCAGCCCTACGTGTCCGGCACCAATGACAATGGTGTCAACAGTGCCGGACAATAGCTTACTTCACATTAACCGTGACGTTGGTCGGGTTGGTTACGATGTCATACACTGCGGACCGCTTCTGCGATTGGGCGACCAGCGCTTCGATATCTTCCTGCGACGCGTCTGCGTCAATATCGTAATTCACGGTCACCCCGTCAAAACCGTTGCGAACGTCGGAATCGATACCGAGAATACCCTGGATGTCCATCGGGGCCTCCAAAGTGGCCTTCACGGACTTCAATTGAATGTCTCGGTTCTGAGCAACCGCCGCAATGCCAGCCGTCAGGCAACTTGCCAATCCAACAAGTACGAACTCCACAGGTGTAACGCCTTTGTCCTCGGACGCAAATATTTCCGGGTGATCGGCATCGAAGGCATATTCCTTGATGTGCTTTTGTTCCTCACCCAGGCCGAAAAAACCTTCTACCTTCGAGCTGCTGTGGGTCCCGTTCTCCCAGTTGCAGGTTGCTCGCCATTTAAATTGCGCGGCTTCCGGCGCCGCAGTCAATGCCTCACGCGCTTCAAGTAGTGCGGCAACGTTGACACCGTTATTGCAGGATGATTCTTCAGACATTTGAGGCCCCCTCTCTTTTTTATTGTAGTGCTGGCAATTCTAGACGAATGCGCTGATTTATGTCGACGACTGGACCGGGTCTTACCCGCCGCGCACCGCGACGATTCTGCCGGTATTAAAACCGAGCCAGTGCATGCGACCCAGGTACCTTGCATGCTCAACTTTCATGCACTGATCCATAACCACGTCGAGGCCGCCTTTCGTCGCAATTCTTGCACCCTCTTCGCTGATAACGTTGTATTGCAGCCACAAGCAGCTGGCACCGATGGCGACCGCATCCCGCGCAATATCAGGAACAGCATCCGGCTGGCGAAATACATCGACAGTATCGACCGGACCCGGAATTTCGCGAAGAGTCGGGTACGATTTTTGGCCGAGGATAGTCTCCTCGCGAGGATTGACCGGGATGATCTCGTAGCCGTTACGCTGCAAATAACGACCAACGAAATTACTGGCGCGCAATTCATTGCCGGAAAGGCCGACAATGGCGACGCGCCGCAACCCTAGTACCCGTCGAAAAACCTCGCTGTCCTGGTAATCCGCGATATTCAAGCGTCCGCCTCGATCGCGTTCAGTCCTTGCTCAATATCCCAGAGCAGATCGGCTGCGTCTTCGATGCCAACGGAAATCCGAATCGTACCGGGGCTGATGCCGGCGGCAGACAATTCTGTGTCACTCAACTGACGGTGAGTTGTAGACGCCGGATGGATAACCAGGCTCTTGGCATCGCCAACATTGGCGAGATGCGAGAACAGCGACAAGGCTTCAATGAATTGCTTGCCAGCATCGCGCCCGCCCGGCAACTTAAAGCAAAACACCGATCCGCAGCCTTTTGGCAGGTATTTGTCCGCTAAATTCCGGTACTTGCTGCCAGGCAGTCCTGGATAATTGACTTCGCCGACTCGCTCGTCGGCCTCGAGAAATTCCGCCACGACCTGCGCGTTCGCCACGTGCTGGTCCATCCGTAGTGGCAGAGTTTCGATCCCTTGTGCCAGCAGGAATGCATTAAACGGGCTGATTGCAGCTCCGAGATCGCGCAGCGTCTCTGCACGCAGCTTCATGAGGTAACCGTAGACGCCGAAGGTCTCATGAAACGCCAGGCCGTGGTATGCAGCTGACGGATCAGCGACAACTGGAAAACGGCCGTTCGACCAGTTGAACTCACCACTGTCGACAACCACGCCACCGAGACTGGTACCGTGACCGCCCAGGAACTTCGTCGCCGAATAGACGACGATGTCGGCGCCCCACTCCATCGGCCTGCACAAGTACGGAGTAGCAAACGTGTTGTCGATCATCAGTGGACATTCATTCTCGTGCGCAATCGCAGCGACCGACTCGATATCGAGAATATTGCCGCCCGGATTGCCGATTGTCTCAGCAAACAGCAACTTGGTGTTTTCGGTGAGTGCCGCTCGCCACGCACCGATGTCGTCAGGATCGACGAAGTCCAGACCGACAGACAACTTGCCGAGGACGTGTTTGAGTTGCGTCACTGTGCCGCCGTACAGCGCCGACGACGCGATGATGTGGTCGCCCGGTCCTAGCAAAGTGAACAGGGCGGCCGATTGCGCTGCCAAACCACTGGCAAAAGCAACTGCGCCTGCCCCGCCGTCAAGATTCGCAACACGCTCTTCGAACGCAGCGACAGTCGGGTTCATGATGCGCGAGTAGGTATTACCGTACTCCTGCAGATTAAAGTACGCGGCGGCAGCCTCCGTGTCCTCGAACACGTAGCTCGTCGTCTGGTAAATCGGTATCGCCCTCGCACCCGTGGTTGGGTCTGGCCGACTGCCGGAGTGGACTGTACGTGTCGCGAAACCGAACTCGCGATCGTGCTCGGAATCTGTCATTGCGGAACAGCAGTCATTCCGCGGGCTCCAACGCCTCCGTATCGTCGCCAATTGGCTCTGGCTCTGCGGCTGGCTCTGGCTCTGCGGTTGGCTCTGGCTCTACGGCAGGCTCAGGCGTGGCGCCCGGCCCGCATTCCCATCCCCATTCACGCAGTTTCGCGACAAATTCCTCGGTCTTGGCTTCGCAATAACCTTCTTCACTGGCTGCAGTCCATAGCACCTGTTTCTCACCAGGCGTTTCACTGTCCTTGTAGTAATGCACTTCGCAAGGAACTGTCACGCCAGGCTCGGTAAGAATCTCGATGCGACGTTGCAGGTTCTCGAAGGAACACTGGTAGGAAACAGCTCCCTGGCTGAAGGCCAGCCCGGGAAGAAATACTGCCAGGAACGCGTACACGTACTTGTTATTCATATCGCTCACCTGAATGATGTCCAGTCAGGCGGCAAGTTTACATCAATGACCGCTTGAGTACTTACGTGAACGACGCGCACTGAGTGAAATTGGTGTAGTTCTAAACTTCGGCACTTTGGTCGGGCGACCGACAAAATAGCCTTGCGCCATGTCAACACCGAGCTCCCCAAGTCGTTCCAGTGATCGTGCGTTTTGCACGTACTCGGCAATGGTACGCATGCCCGCTTCTTTGCCAATCTCTGCAATAAGTTTGATCATTTTCTGGTCGACCGGATTGTTCAGCAGATCCTGTACGAACGAGCCGTCTATTTTTATGTAGTCGAACTTCAATTGCTGCAGGTAGCTGAAAGAACTGTAACCGGTACCGAAATCATCCAGAGCGAATTGACAGCCAAGCTGGCGCAGGACACCGATCTGCCGCTCTACATGGACCGGCCGCCGCACCGCAAGACTCTCCGTTATCTCAAGAATAACATCGGTCGGCAAGACACCGTTCTCTTCGAATGTTTTCTCCACGAAATCCGTGAGATCGTCGTTCTCGAACGCGTTCGCCGACAGATTGATCGAGAGTTTGATCACACGATCAGGGGTCGTGTACTCAGCATAGGCCATCGCCGCATGGCGAATCATCCAGAAGTCGATTTCTGTCATCAGTCCGAATCGAACGGCAGACGGCAGGAAAGCGTCCGGCGATATGAGCTTGCCATCATCGCCACGCAACCGAATGAGCACCTCATGGTGAGTTGTCTCACCGCTATCGATATTATTGATCGGCTGAAAACGCAGCTCGAAGCCATCCTCATCGATAGCCTTGCGCAGGCGATTCATCCAGCCTACGTCGGCTGACTTGCTGAGATCAGCGTCCTGTGACTGCTCATAAAAGTGCATGCGATTCCGGCCGGCCGACTTGGCTTCCCGGCAGGCGATGTCGGCCTGATTGATCAGGTCGTCATAGTGCAAATTGTTGCCCGACAGCATCGTGATACCGATACTGCAGTGCACGTGGAATACCTGATCTTCTTCGATGTGGGCCATGCGGCGCATGTTCGACAATATACTCTGCGCTGACGAACGTGCGCTCGCACTGTCTGCGCGGCGCACGAGAATCACGAACTCGTCGCCACCGAAGCGTGCCACTACATCATCGCGTCGAACACTGCGTTTCAGTTCGTCGGCAACCTTACGGATCAAACGGTCGCCTGCGGGATGCCCGCACGCATCGTTGACGTACTTGAACTGGTCGAGGTCGATGAAAAGCAAAGCGCTGCCGTGTCCATGCCGCATGACACCGACAATTTCCTTTTTCAGTTCCTCAACAAATCGGCGCCGGTTGTAAAGTCCGGTCAGGCTGTCGTGGTTTGCCAGCTCGAGCAGTTTCGCGTCGCGTTCGCCGAGTGCAGTTGCCGTGGTTTCGAGCGCTTCCACAATATCGGATATTTCGCGGTGCTCGGCAGGTTCGAACTTGACGTCAAGATTACCCTGCGCGAGCTGTTTGATCGGTTCCTGCAAGTTGGAGATCGACGCAAGTGCTTTGTTTAACGCGTATCTGCCGTAAAAGCCGAATACGATCAGCAGCAGGAGCAAGATAAATATCGCACCACGGATATTCGACAGCAACCGATCATGGAACAACACGAAGTCCAGGTGAATGCCGACGAATCCGACCAGGGCCGTCTTGGCTTGCGCATCAACGCTGGCCGGGTCAAATACGAACAGACCGTCGCCGCGTATCGATTCCACCCAAACCGGCGCGAGTATTTCGAATTGACGGGGATCCAGAATGCCGCCGTCCATAATGTACGGTTTCTCTTCGCCGACAACGGCAACAGCCTGATTCAATCGGTCTCCGGACAACCTGGCGACCGGTTCGGCGGCTTCGTCATTGTCCACCGAAAACAGTGTTTCGCCGTCTTTGTCGTAATAAGAGACGCGGCGAATCTCCGGATAGCGCTGTACGAAACTTTCGAGCCGAAGCAACGCTTCATTATCATCGGCAAGATAGAGGGGCGAGCCAAGTTCATTCAACTCTTCGGTCCACTGCAGTGCCCACCGACTGTAGTTATCCTGCAAAACCCACTGCCCGCCCCAGTAGAGACCGGCGACCGCAAGCGCGCCGATGAAGGCGGCGCTGATGACCTGAATCGACAAGATCTCGTTGACCAGCATGCGCTTGTTACTCGCCGCACGCTTGCCCTTTATGTAACTCGCGATTTTCCATCGAAAGGCGGTCAGACTGATCATTGCTGTTTGCTCGAGTTAGCAACGGTCCGTTTCCTTAGAACGTCGTCGTTGGTCGCTACGCGCACCTCGGACAGCTCCGTTATCGGCGGAACGTCGTCTATCTCACCCGCCTGAATTCTGCGGATCACTTTGGCGATGGTCGTCGCGATATCCGCTGCAACCGTCGAAATACTGATCGCGGCGCCCATCTGCAGCATCGACTCATTGGGCACTACGACGGGGACCTGCTGGCGATTGGCATCGTCGAGCATTTGTTTCAAAACACGTGCACTCAGTATTCGGTTGTCCGGAAACAACCAAAAGCCTTCGATATCCCGAATCATGCGGCGGAAGAAGTACAGGGTCTCCTGATCCGAATGCGCGATACGTACACGCAACTCAATGTCATGCCGTGCTGCGGCGAGTTCAGCATCCGCGATAAGCCCATCATGGCCTTCGCCAATAATGAGTCCGATACGGGTTATTGTCGGATCGACTTTCTTCCATGCGGCCAGTTGTGCATCAAGCGGAGCGAGCGCGGCCACACCGCGACTGTTGTCATTGAGCAGATCGTGATCCTGGTGATTGAACACCTGGCTGAATACCACCGGCGAATCGGACATGGCAACGGATGACTGTGCAGCTCGCAGACCGATCGCAACGACCGCCACAGACTCAGAATCATTGATCGACCTCAGAATCGAGATCGGCGGCAGACTCTCACTACTCAGGTCATAAACTGAGTGCTTCTCGAAGTGGCGGGCCAGTTCGACCGCGACGTCCAGGTACGCTGGCTGGCTGCTTGTCAGCACAATAGCGATCGCCGTCAGGCTTGGGGGTGCTGGAACCTCTACCGCCGGCGCGGGCTCCGGAACCGGAGTAACAGCTGCGTCCGGCGCCTCGATACCAACAACCGGTTCGGGCTCCGAAGGCTCTACATTTGGTAAATTAGTCGCACATCCAGCGAACGCCAGGGTCAAAATGACCAGCGCGACGCGTGTCGACTGCCAAGCCTGGGAGCAGATCCCTCGCATTCCTGTAACTCCTTGATAAACGGCCCGAATTATTTCTGACGTGGGTCCGGTAATCCCCAATTTTTGCGGATTCCGCAGCTTTATTCTGTGTCACAGGTCATGACTGGGAAATTGATCAAGGCTTGTTACTTGATGGGATACAGTGCAATCAGGGCGCCGATTTCCTCCGCGTCGTCATAGCTGGCATCGGTGTCAATTTGCGCCGCTTCGATCCAGGTATTCAGTGACTTGCGAAGTTCGGCAATGCGCTCGGGGGAGGCCCTGCAACGCAGGCGCATGACAATTGCTTCGCGCTCATCTCGGCGCATTCTATGTACTCACCGGATCGATCTGGTTACCGATGCTTGCGCACGCTATTCTTGACATCGTTCAGGGGGCCAGCCTTCTCGAGGTACTGCGAAAAAGTGACGATCAAGAGTTCGAACAACATCCTGGTCGTTGCTAGTTTCATTTGGCTGCTGGTGTCTTTCTGGAACAGAAACGATCTGCCGGGCGATATCGACTACGTCCCGGAGATTCTGACCGAACCACAGCAAAAGTCCGCTACAAAAGACGGCTTTGATGTCGTCTTTAACGAGGTTCAATACCTGGTCGAGCCAGAGTACGACTACGACATCACCGGCATGATCGTTTCCTACCGTCATCACGACAACAATAGCCGCATGCACAGGCTGGCGAACGATCACCTCAATATGCTCGATGTATGTGTCGTGTGGGGTGGCAACACGGTCAGCGCACAACTCGACAAGCTCGATTTCTGGAACGGCATATTCACCTGCAACGTACAAACGCGCGACCAGGCAGCCTGGGACTCGTTCGATATGCAGCAACTATCGAACAACCATTTGATCTCGAATGACGATTACATTCGTGACCGCGTTAGAGACATCCGCATTGGTGACCAGATACACGTGCGAGGTTACCTGGCCGGCTACTCCAGCACCGGCGTTGGAAAACGTGGCACCAGCACTACCCGCACAGACACCGGCGACGGCGCCTGCGAGACCATATTCGTCGTGCGATTTGATATCGTGCAAGCGGCCACCAGCTATTGGCGTATTTCGATGTATTCGTCGCTGGCCGCTTTTGTAATTGGGTTATTCGTGCATTTCAGCCGGCCGTACCGGCCACATTAAATGCCGATATCTTCGTGCCAGAGTTCGGGGTTCGCGGTAATAAAGTCCTGCATCATCTGAATGCAGTCCGTGTTGTCGGCAATCTCGATGCTAACGCCGCGCGCACGCAGGTGGTCTTCCGGGCCCTGAAAAGTCTGATTCTCGCCCACGACAACTCTCGGGATGCCGTACAGGAGAATCGCACCGCTGCACATGTCGCAGGGTGACAAGGTGGAATATAAGACTGCGCGTTGGTAGTCCGTGGCATTGAGTCGGCCCGCATTCTCCAGGCAATCCATTTCGGCAT
>Ga0255047_10002316_pt1 | contig 12669 bp, 22 predicted proteins | sample JV7_2_1_MG_FD_183640 | JGI IMG/M metagenome (GOLD analysis project Ga0255047, IMG submission 183640) | Seawater microbial communities from Jervis Inlet, British Columbia, Canada - JV7_2_1 | ecosystem: Environmental > Aquatic > Marine > Inlet | place: Canada: British Columbia | collected 2016-10-06
TTGATTTCAAATTGAAATTAAATGAATCAACGCCACCAAGTCTGTTCAGCCAATGCAATCTGACAGGTTCATACTTGCTACATTGTTGGTCCAAATTAAATGTCACAGCTTCTGATTCCTGTACATTCGTGCTGTCCAACAACATGATGGTGTAACTTTTGGCACCATTCAGAACAGTTGATGGTGTGCTTCCGGTCATCAATGATGCATCAATGTTGGCAATGTCCTGTGGACCAATTGCAATGCGCCAATATTGTGAATCGTAATTGTTGGAAGTTGGATATGGTGATGTGACAAATCCAGATGAAAGCAATGTTCCTGTGCCATTGGCATCATCGTATGCATTGATTAGAAACTTGTTTGCACTTAGCTTGTCGTTCACGATGTAATACAACCAATCTGATTGTGCAGAATTTATGTTTCTGATGCTTGGTGCATCTGTCAAAAATCGCTTGCTTGTTGATGGTGCATTGATTATAAAATCATTGTAATCAAAATCAAGCCAATCAACGATGTTTCTCACACCATTCCAAACAGATTTCTGTTCGAAGATACTCACACCAACATCTTTATACCTGTCAGTTGCTGCATCAATATCTTCTTCATTGATGACCATAAAGTATTCAAAATGGCTGTTGTCATTCTGGAAGAATGCCTGGTGATTCGCAGCAGGAATAGTGACATCATGTGTCAATTGTGACTGCATAATTCTTGAAACATCAAACCATGCAGTATTCTGCATTGGTGTTCCTTGGTAAATTCCAACAGATGGATATACGACCAACGATGCAATTGGTTGGTCACCTGCAACATATGGGTATTTCAATATGTTTACTCTAAATCTTAGCGTTTGTGTGTACAAAGTGGAGCTCACAACATACCTATTATCATTGTATGCCAATGAATAGTCAGTTGGTTGTTGGCTTACGCCATTTGAAGAAACAATAATTGTTGCCATTAGCCTTGTGATTCGATAAATTTTTTCAGTTGTTCCATCGTCAATGCGACATCATCGGCAATGGCTTCTTCAATCTCAGATGGAACTGCTCTGGTGATTGGTTCCGTGTACGGGTCAATCCAATTTCTTGGTCGCAATCCGTAGTTAGCCAAATTGCGTGAGATTACAAATGCCAAACCTTCATGCTTTGATTGTGTCCATTTTTCTGTGTCTGAATTTCCTTTGAATCCACCTATCTTATCACGGATGGTTGGATTGCTTAGCCATTCATAGATATCACCATAGTTTTCTGCAAAGTTGAATCTATTTGGTCTTGGTCCATAGGTACCTGTTCCTTCATCCAGGTCCAGACCATAGTCTTCCATCGTGATGTACATACTATAGATGCCACCAAAGATTTTGACTTTTGGCTGTTTTGGAAGACTGACTGATGTGTTCAGCCTGCCTGTGGCCACCAAATTATTGTCATTGATAGATTTGCCCAAAGCATTGGTGTATGCTTTACGGAATCCATTCAATGTGTCCACCAATTTGTCAAATGCCATGCTTCAGTCCTGCTTGCTGTTGAATGTTTTGCTGCCTATCATGCGCCTGTTTTTCGCGATAGAAAGTAATGACATTAAATAGTTCTCTGATTGGAAGACGGAAGAAATGGTTCCATTTGCTATGGTCATTGTTTGCGAGATTGTTGACCAAGTCGAGCCATCCAAATCTGGTTTGATACGTTTCAACTGCTTTCCCGCTTCCTTCAACTTCTTCTTCGCCATCATTGCTGAATAGACCTGCATACTGCTTGCGAAGCTCTTGTAACTTTCGAAAAAAAAAGCACTCAATGGATATACAACATTCATCTTGGCATCCTTCATTTCAGCAGCAACTGCCATGTGCTTGTCAGAATCATAGATGCCATCTTTCCATCCAAACCATTTCTTGGTTGATGGAATGCAGAATAATGCCAAAATTTCTGCCATATTTTCCATCACCTTATCCTGGTCATTCATCAGATGCATCAATGTGATATATTGCCCACCCGTTAACTGCTCCACATCTGATTCAATTCTGTACTTGGTGCCATTAACCATCATGTATTTCTGCAGCTTGCCTTGAACTTCTGAAGATAGGAATGCCAATGATTTCATAATCTTGGTGTATGATTTCAATGATATTTTTCTGGCATCTGATTCTGACCATCCAGACATGATGCTGATGATGGCCACATTCTTCTCATACTGTTGCAGGTCTTCATGTTTCATCACATTCTGCAATGCGGCAAACTGCTCCACAGTCACTTCGGACCAACTGCTTGGTATTTCAATTTCGTTCATTCTTCTTCTTTATCTGTTCTATTTTTCTAATCGCCCAATTCACACCTGCATCACCGCCCCAAGCTAACCAAGATAAACGGCCACAGCCTTCACCAAGTTTGCGCTTGCTGTTCCTTTTGTGCCGGATGAATGCTGCCATTCGTTCAATTGTTTCCACGCTGATTGGTTCACGTTTTGAAATTTGCCTTGCTCTGGCTTTTCCGATTGGTCCAGAACATCCTTTCCATCCGTACTTTTCAGCATATCTTAATGCAGCCTTTGCATTGTCAGATGCTGCCTGTGGGTAGTCATCATATGCTTCTTGCATTTTCCACACTTTGCCCAATCTATGAAGAATGTTCATCTGTTACCTTTCAAGTAAATAGCAAATTGTTCATTCTGTATCTACAGCAAATCTTAACATCAGCAGCCTGTCATAATACGGCATGAACAGCCTGTTGCCTGTGTTTGCCTTCAGCACCTTGATATGGCTGTCAATCATCTGTGGCACATTGGTCACAACTTCACACTTGCTGATTCGCACCTGCTCTGGAAATGTCATTTCCTTCAGTTCCTTTTCAAGTCTGTTCAATGGTATCATCTGCTTTCTTTTTCATGCACACTTGGCACACCTTGCCACCATTGATGTAATCATTTCGCCACACATGGCTGCATTCCTTCTTCATCTAACTGCATAGGTTCCAGATGACATTGATTTGCTCATCACAGCATATCTGGCTGCATCAATCGCATGATTGCTATGGTCCACAGGAATGTTCAATGATGCACCTGTTTTGTCTGTCTGCCATACATAGCCACGCAGTTCCTTGATGATGTTGGTTGATGATGATGTCACCATCAATGGCACCTGCTGCATTTGGTTGATGCCATACATGATGCTGTCCTTGCCTTTAACAGCTCCACGGATTCTGTGGCCATATCTTCGCAGTTCATCTATGCTTTTAGGTTCGGAAGAATCTGCAATGATTTCCACACCTTTGAAACCTTCCAGGACATTGCTGATGTCCTTGTTTGACATTCCTGTTGCATAGTGTATTTCATGCAGCCACAGCTTGCCATCTGCTTGCCTTACTTCAACAATGGCTGTTGCATCATTCGTGTAGCCCCAATCAAGGCCAATGCATCGCCACCTGTAATCATCTGGCAATTTATCGCATTGGTTCCATCCATCAAACACAACACCCTGCAGGCTGCCTATTTTTCCAAGGCCATACACTTGCCACCAATTGTGCCAATAGGAAGAATGCTTTGCTTTTTCTTCTGCCTTCTGAATATCCTTTCTGATTGTATCTGGTAGAGCTTCGTTATCCTTAAATGTCAGAATCAGATGTTCAGAATCATCTTCTTGCAGCACTTCGGTATGCGCCCAAAACTGCATTGTTGGGTTAAAATCTATGAATATTTCATCAGATGTTCTGATGGCAAGCTGATAGTATGATTCAAATGGAATGTTGTTTGCTTCGTTTACATAAAGAATATTTCTTCTGGCACCACGTAGCCTTGCTTCCTGGTCTGCGCTGAAGAATTCGATGTAGGAACCATTGCCGAATGTGTAGGTCAATAGTGACCTGTTCCACGCAGCATCATTGTACCTTCCTGTGATGTTCATCACCTTCAGAAAGTCCTTCATTGCTCCACGCCTTAAATGTGGCACAGATTCAGACACTACAGAAATTTCAAGGCCATCTGTTCTGGCTGCTCGGTCAATTAGAACTGGAAGAATGCCAAAGGTTTTGCCTGCTGATGTGCCACCTTGGATGACCTTCTTGCGCTTGGTCAGCTTGCGAATTTTGCGAATGGCTGTTGTGTAGACGAATTGATTCATTCATCATCACCAAACAATGGCTGTTCACGATGTGTCACTTCGTGTTTCTCTGTAAGATTGTTTAGTCGTTGTGTGATGCTTGTATTGTAGATGCCAAGCATTCCACCAATTATTTGACATTCACGGATTTCTTCCTTTATCGCGCGACAGACACCAATGAAGTCGCTGTAATAATCATCTTGGTTTGTGAAATACTGTTCAATTTCTCCGTGATTATTTCGGCAGAATCGTTTGAATCCTTCAAAGGTCATTGGCACCTTCATGTAGTCTTCTCTTCGCTGTCCATCACGGCCAACATACTGCACAGTTGTCCATTCCTTTCCTTGTTTTTCAAGGTCTTTCTTGTAAGCATTCCAGGCATCATTCAAATCATCAGCCTTCTTGAATATTCTTGTTGGGTGTGCCATTACTTCTTGAAATTCATCAATGCCTTCTGTGGAGTATCACCAATGCCTTCCTTAAAATTGCCTTGGTTATTCCAATATTTATCAGCATCATCACGCTTGAATGTGTGCCACTTCATCGTGTACGTGTTCTGTGTGATGTAAAGGCCATAGTTTTCATGCTTCTGATTGTCCTTCATTTCTTCCTTCTTCGCTTGGACCTTGGCTTTGGCTTGTTTTCTTCAGCAAAATTCAACATCACTCTGGCCATTGTCTGTGCAGAATTGCCACAGGTGAAACACACACGTGCATTTCCGTGAATGGTTTTGTATGCATCTTCATATCCTTTCACTTCAGCCTTGGTCAATTGTCCACTAAATTGTCTGGCTGCCATCATTTGAAGCTGTGGCATCCTTTCATTTATAAATAGCAAAATTTCATTTTTGTCCATCACGCACTTTTTTTTCTTTGGCATACCGGAAGAATGGATATGCAACTACAATAATTATTGAAATCAATATCAACATCTTTTTTTTATCTTTTCAAGTCGTTCAATTGAACGCAGAATACTGTCCAACTTTCGGACCATCTTGTCAGCCTTCAGCTTGTGGCCATTCAATTTGACTATTTTGCTGCTCATGGCATCCAGAATAATTTGGCCTTGGTCATTATTCGCTCACATATCACAGCCATCAATGCCACCTGGACAGATGGCCAAACTTCCAATGTTGATGCTGCTCCAATAATCAAACCAATCCAGAACGACAGACACAGCGAACAATCAAATGGCTTGATACTCGCCCATTCGTCTATGTTCAGCCATCTTTTAATGTCTATCTGTATGCTGATTACTTCTGTCAGCAGTAATGCGATGGCCGCTCCTGATGCAGCGTTCAATAACAATTCCATAGTAGTCTTCTTTTAGTTGGTCCAATGTTCTACGGACCGAATTTCCAATTGATTTAAATGGTATGTCTGTTTTAGCAGCCACTTTTCGGTAGCTTCCTTCCTGGAGCCATAGCCTTAAAACTTCTTTATCATACCAATGGTACGAATCCAACAATGATTCAATGATGGTCATGTCATCTTCCTGTTCCCAATCATAACCATCAGCATCATCTGCAATATCTGGCACCTGCTTGTTGTGTGCAAATAGTCCATGCTTACGTGCAAATGTGGACCTTGGTGATGTGGCCATTGTCATCATTGTCCGGACAATATAGAAACGAACATAGCCACCATCATTGACCTTCTGCCATTTGGCATCATCCATCTGGAGCAGAACCATTGCTGCTTCTTGAATTAGGTCATCAGAAAACCTGTGACAGATACGAACTGCAAGTTCACGCAGTTCATCATCCGCCAACAGGTCAATTGCTGCTTGTTCCTTAGAATGGCAAGTCATCATTTCCAATGGCTGCGGCCTTTGCTTTAGATTTGGCCACAACCTTTTGCTTGGTTGATTGGTCTGCATCTGGTTTCCATGTGTCAACAGAAATGGACACATCATTGCCATATTGGTCCAATTCATCTTTGATGTTGATGTTGACCTTCATGTACTTTTTGCCGTTATATTCAAAGGTGTGTTCCTTTGGAATATTGGACAGGCAAACAGATGCTTTCAGCCATGTTTCACCTTTCTTCTGGCCATTGCCAATGTAGATTTTTTTCTCTTCACTCATGTTTTTAAGAATTTATTTCCACGAATATACGATTTTAAACAACACCACTATTCTGGAACCATCTGACAACAGTCTGTTGGTACCTGTTATCTGCTTCTTGCATCATGCTGTATCTGCCACCTGGCTTTTCGTTTGGCAATGCTTTCACTTCATTGCGCTCCAACAGGTATTGATATATCAAGCCCCACATTGGATATTCCGGCAGCCTTCCAAACTGTTGGATGTAGTTGATGGTCCAATCATACATGAACTTGCTGTCAATTGGATTGCTTGGAGCTTCCAATTGCTTTGGCTGAAACACAGGTTCTGCAGCCTTTGTTCGCTGTGTTTGGATGTATGCTCGCAGCACTTCACCAACTACCTTTGGTGATAGCTGTTGGCCATATGTTGACAAGGCCAATGGCTTGTTGTTCAAATTCAAGGTGCCAGATGCAGCCTTCTGAAATGCTGTGACCAATTTGAAATCATCAATGTGTGGAAATTCTGCTTCTACAAATCTGCTGATGATGTCGATTAGCATCTGACCTGTGTGATTTCGTTCAAATGATTTGCAGCCAACCAATAATGGCAGCTTGTGGATTGTTGCTTGTTGTATCATGTTTCTTCTCTATGTTAGTTACTCACAATTTTGTTACTCACAATATTCTTATAATTCCAAATTTAGTTTTTCAATTGTTTGGAATATAGGCAAAATTAACTGTGGCACCACAGCATTGCCGTATGCTTTTATGCTTTCGTTTCGCCATTTAGGAAAGGTAATATTGTCCAATCTGTTGGGAAGCCCATCATCTCGGCCACAAATCGGGGATTCAGTTGGGAAGTTTTGCCACCTTCCAATCTGTTCCGCAGATGTGTTTGCAAGTTTTCCTGTTTGACATGCCTGTTGTTTCCCATGTATCCTGTCTTGCCATCTGCTGACATTGGCGTTGGCAGCAGGTTCTGTGTCACGTGTGCTTGCAGACACGTTCCACCTTGTTTGAATTTCGTCTGCTGTTGGTGTGCTGTTGGTGTTGGCATCAGTCCCTGTTGATGCAGATAGTCCACATGGCTTTCCAGATATGACATCGCAGAATCGTGTCCTTTGCGTGCTGCTCTCGTTTCGTAGCCTTCCTGTCCTTTGGTCCTTGGTGTTGGCAGCATATCCGACAATGAAGATTCTGTCCCTTCTATGTGGCGCGTTGACACCTGCAGCAGGCAATAATATCGGTTGTACTTCGTAGCCTTCAGCTTCCAAGTCAGCACACACTTGTTCGAAGACCATACCGCCATCGATAGTAAGCAATCCACGAACATTCTCTGCCACAACGTATGTTGGCTGAATCTGTTGAATTGCTCGCAGCATTTCGTGCCACAGATAGCGTTCATCATCTGTGCCTTTTCGTTTGCCTGCAAGGCTGAATGGTTGGCATGGGAATCCACCTGTGATGATGTCAATTTCGTTTCTGTGAATAGTGAAGTCTGTTTTGATAATGTCATGATAACTGATTGAATTAGGGAAATGATGTTTTAAAATTTTCTGGCCAAATTCGTTCCATTCTGTGTGGAACACATTAGTCCAACCCATCCATTGTGCAGCTAAATCAAAGCCACCAATTCCAGAAAAAAGTGATGCGTGTTTCATTCGATTAGTTTACTTGAATTACTTGGTTCATCTGCTTCAAAGTCAAATTGAAAACCATCATCATCCGTGTCTTTGATTCTGCGAATCCAGGACAGCACAGCAGCCTTCCAATTAACCATTGGCACCTGTCCAATCATCCAACCTTTGCTTTCGTAATACAACCAAAACTTTTCTGATTCACCAATGTTTCTGCATCCGCAATGATACATCCAATCTTTAATATCGTCAATGCTTGGATGGATGATTTCATTCTCATTCACATTAGCATTTACATTACCATTTACATTAACATTATCATTTACATTAGGTTTTACACTTGTATAACCTAACTGTGTCAATGGTTTTGGTTTGGTTTTAGTTAGGTTACGTTTAGGTTTTGGTTTGGTTTTATTTGAACTTGGTCTTCCACCTTTCTGACCATTGTTGTATCTGGCAATGTTTGCATCAAGTTGTGGCTTGATTAGTCTGAATGCCAACTTTGGTGTGCCTTCCAAACATGGTTCTGCAAAGTTCAAAGCGTAGTCACAAATAGCATCAAACATGGCACATTTTTCTTCTGGTGATAGGTCTTCAGCAGCTTCGAAGAATGACCTATAGAATATAAAGCTGTCTCTCATTTGATGAAGTATTTGGTGCCTTCTTTGTAGAATCTGAAACCAAGTGACCGAAGAATTTCAGTCAATTCTGCAACTGTATATTTATCATCAAACATCAAATCGTTATCAATGCGCTTGATGTTGTGAATGACAGATGCATGGTTCATTTCTGCCTTGTCTGCAATTCGTACAATGCTCAATGCTGTTTCCATTTCCGGCTGTCGCAATAACCAAAACCATACTGCTCTTGCCTTCACAATATGCGCTTGCCTATCTTTGGCAAACATCATCTTTTTGGTCACGCTGTAATATTGCAACACAGCATTGGTTATGTTTTCCACGTTGACACCTTGCCTGTTGGTCAATGGCGCATTCACTACATGGTCTATCAATTGTGACCTGTACACATCGACTAACTTATCAATGCTGTCCTTCTGTATTTCTGATAGTTCTTCTTTCACTTCTCTATTTCTTTTACTGTTATAAATTCAATTAAATCCATCCAATCTTCAAACTTCATTGCCACAAAGTCTGGCTGATGGTTCTTTGTAAACACAACAACAGGTGTTCTGCCATCAATGGCTGCATCATCCTGTGATTGCTTCAACGCTGACCAAATGTTCAGCCGTTCCTGGTTCTTACATTCAAAGCTGAACTGCGCCAATGGCCCTTCCAAATCAATGATGTCACCTTTAATGGTCATGCCGCCAGACATTGGTGTTCTTCGCACATTGGTGCCGAATCGTTCATTCAATCTGTTGGCCACCTTGCGTTCAAATCGTTTGCCTTTGTCGTTTGCGTTTACCATTTCTTCAGTTCTTTACGATTAACAAACCAAGATGGACCATGTCCAAGGTCTTTCTTTCCTGCTTCCAGAATCATTTCATTGGTTGCGTAGCCAACAAGGTCAACTGTGCTGCCATCTACAATGGCCAGAACATAGATGTCATGTTTCAGATTTTTGAAAACAAGATTTCCATCCAAGTAGTTTGTAGATTTTATGTCTATTGTTGCGCCATCCCTGCTGATGAAATCAAATGAATCCTTTTCAAGATTTCCAATGATGTCCATGTGCAAATTGAACTGCTTACTGAATGCATATTCTGCCATGAATCCTTGTGGCGAAGCCTTATCCTTGTCGATAATAGTTGTATCTAACTTGGCACCTTGCCACATTCGCAATGCGCCCATCATCATGCAGATGGCCATTTCACGTGTTGTCAATGTCACCTTCATGCTTTCAGAATTTGGTCCAGGTATTCCTTTGCCTGCGCTAATCTTTCAACCAATTCCTGTTGCATATCATTGTCAGCAGGTACATTGATGATGACCATTCTGAATGCTTCAGCTTCAATCCTTGGGTCAAAACTGATGAAGTCACACGATGTGGCACCTGTTGCGAGCATACATCCTTGCATCTGCCATATATACTTCTTATCAATTTCTTGATTGATTACATTCTTCAGATGATTGGCTGTGTTGTACGGACACTTGATTTCAATCAGCTTGTTGCTGTCCTTCACTTTGCCATCTGGTGAGCCACCCGAATAGTCTGAAATCTCGCAGAATCCAAGTTCTTCAACTTCACATCCTGTTCGCTTTTCATATTCCTGTCTGGCCACATCTTCAAATTCATTTCCATGGTCCAATGCTGCACCAAATATCTGCACACGTTCACCTGTCAGCTTCTGTGCTGCAACTTCCATCATGTAGCTGATGGCTGTGCCGCCAAATATTTCATCCTTCTTGCGGCCTTTGGTCATCAAATCACCAAACCTGGATGCTGTGAACTTGCCTAATCTGGCTGCAAACCATTCTTCTGTCTGCTGTAGTTCTGTCTTTTCTTCGAATATGTCCATGATTACTTGGTTTTATTTGCTGTGAAGTCATCAGATTCATCCTGTCCATATACGCTGTGCTGATAAAAACCCGAAAGTTTAAGGCAGATTCTGCTCAAAGAACGCTTTTCGGCCATAGCAACAGGATATTTTTGCCGTGTGTTATCTGGAGCCGATTCGCCATAAGTTTCAATGGTGATGATTTCACCATCTGAACTTGTCATTTCACCAATTGCCTTGATGACCACGTGCTTGCAATCGTCTGTCATGTGGACCATTTCATACTTGACACGGATGCCACGATGCTGCTGAATCCTTTCAATGCCTTGTCGTGTAATTATCACAAAGCCCTGTGGCGATTTGAAAAAATGGTCTGCTGTTAGGCCATTTTCGTCTGCCAATCTTTTCATTGTTTCTCTTTCTGTACTTTTCATGCTTACTTATTTTTAATTGATTTCTGTTTTAGTTTTCAAAGTCAACATTGCCACATCTGATGTGATGGCCATCCAATAGAATGGCAGTTGTTCTGATGGCACATGAATGCCTTCATGGTAGTTATATTCTGCATCATACGCTGATAGCCATCTGCTGATGTCACCAAGCACATGGCGTTCAATAATTATTTGGCTGTCTGCGTAGATTATCACATCAGCCTTTGCAAGCTGATTGATTCCATCAATTCTGGTGATGATGTCCAACACAACTGCTTTAGCCGTGTCTGTCAAGTTATCTGTGCCATCCTTGTAGCACTCTATCAAATCAAGGTAGTTCATTGTGCTAATGTTTCAATGTGTTCAAAGCAAAGTTCTTCAATATCTACACCCATATCTTCCACAAAGTCTGTGATATCTTGCTGAACTACTTCCCATCTGTGAGTGATTGAATTAAACTTTTTGGTTTCAAAAGTGACATCGTAATTATCAATAGATGCCGAGCATCCAGGATAACCTGACCCATCAGAGTAATACATTACCGTTGATTCTTCTGGCTGATAGTCAAATGTGATTGTCACATCTGCTGATTCGATTGTTGTTTCAAATTTAAATTCCATTTTTCTTTTCTCTATATGGTTTATAATTGAATTACATCTTCAGAAAAGGCATCATCATCACCACAGACATCACAAATGCCAATCAATGCAGCTTTTTCATAGTTATCACAATAGGCCAAAACGGCCTGTGTTTCGCCACATTCGCAATGGCAATTAGCTTTCTTCTTGAATGGTTCGTAACCGTTGCTGTTTAGCAGTTCAATGGCTGCTGCTTCACTTTTCATACAATTGATAATCTTCATTTCTCTGTGTTTTAAAATGTTTCAACAAATATATGGAATAATGTTAATTACTTCCAAATAACTGCACAGGAAATTTCACACGTTTATGCTAACGTGCTGACAATCAACTAAATAATTTTAACAGTTAATTCACAGAAAGCCACGTGTCATCATCATCTGACTGATTTTTGACGATGTGCAGGTACATTTCTTCTGTGTTCACCAAGGTCCTATGGTATGCATCAATTTCACTTTGAATGTCCTTGTTCCTTTGGCTAACTTTCCAAACAAGCACAGCCAAAATGATTGTAAAAAAAACAAGTATCAACAACAGAATCATTGAAATTATCAGCAAATTAACGATTGTCTGAATCACCTTACTTTGCCCTTAATGATTCGCAAATTATCAACTTCAAAGTCACCATTTGAATCAACACGAATCACAGCGAATCCATGGTTCCATTTGTTCACAGGCATATAGCCTGGATGCAGTTCAGACAGGCACCCTGTGGACCAAGTAGTAACTACCTTGCCATCCAAATTAGATTCTGAATGCTCTGATGTTTGATGGTTATGCCCACATATCACAGATGCCTTTGCTCGCATATAATAGCCACGTGCAGGATTCACAGGTGAAAAGACTGACCTTCCAAATTCATGGCCATGCATGATGGACAGCTTGCCTGCCTTTATCACACGTTTGTCCTGTATCAATTCACATCCAAGTTCACCAAACTTCAGCAGTTGGTCCATCGTGAAGTTTGCTGTGCCAATCAGTTCTGGTGCCTTAGTTCGCAGATATGCTTCATAGCGTTCTTCATGGTTGCCAAGTTTGAAATAGAATGGCACACCATCAAATTCATTCCGGAACACCTGCAGCAACTGCCGTGTTGCTTCCAATTCTTCGCCAAATCTTCGCTTTCTTGGATCACTTTCATACCTTGATAAAGCATAGCAATCAACTGTGTCACCATTGAAAACAATAGCATTGACATTCTGCTGCTTGCCATATTCAATGGCCTTGCTGACTGCTTCAATGTTGTGATATGGAACATGGATGTCTGACAACAGCAGGATTCTTGTCGCAGCTTTCGGCAAAACGAATGGTTCCCATTCTGCTTCATCACTTTCTGGAAGTCCAAATGGATTTGCCACGCCCAATGCTTTGG
>Ga0255047_10002317_pt1 | contig 12664 bp, 10 predicted proteins | sample JV7_2_1_MG_FD_183640 | JGI IMG/M metagenome (GOLD analysis project Ga0255047, IMG submission 183640) | Seawater microbial communities from Jervis Inlet, British Columbia, Canada - JV7_2_1 | ecosystem: Environmental > Aquatic > Marine > Inlet | place: Canada: British Columbia | collected 2016-10-06
ATGGAAGTAAACTTCCTATCTGAAAGATGTTTATGTGTGCAAGGTGCTAACAACTTTGTATTGTTTACTAAGTAGTAATTAGTTATGTAGTATTTACCCTCGTCTTACCGACGGGGGTAATTATTACTTTTATAAATTTTATTATATTATATTATGTCAAAAGAAAAAGAAGTCCCAAGCGTAGAAAAAGGTTGGGAAATTAAAGATAGAACGTATTTTGTAACAGGTCAATATAAACCACTAACATTTAGAATACCATCTAAACACAGTGCAAAAAAACCTTTATTATGGTACGACGAATCAAATCAAACAACAAGAGAACTTAGGTTTGCTACAAACATGAACAGTCCATTTAAAGATGAGCAAAATGGAGAAGCAACTTTAGGCACTATACTTTTTAAAGATGGTGCGTTAGTAGTTCGTAAAAACCAGCAAGCTTTACAAAAGCTTTTATCTTTGTATCACCCTATGAGAAACAAAAGATACAAAGAGTTTGACTCTAAAATTGAAGCTAAAAATGAGCTTGATACGATGGAGTTGCAAATTGACGCTCTCAATGCAGCTAGAGGTATGGAGGTAGAACATCTAGAAGCTATAATGAGAGTTGAAGTTGGTAGCAAAGTTAGCACAATGTCTTCTAAAGAATTAAAAAGAGATTCGCTTATTTTCGCTAGACAAAACCCAGTTTTGTTTTTAGAGTTAGCTAAAGATGAAAACGTTCAGCTTAGAAACTTTGCAATATTAGCTACTGAAGCTAAGATTATAAAGCTAGCTCAAGACCAACGTTCATTTACTTGGGCATCAAATGGTAAGAAGCTTATGAGTGTTCCATTTGAAGAAAATCCTTACTCTGCTATGGCAGCTTTCTTTAAGACAGATGAAGGCGTAGAAGTTTTCAAATCTATCGAGAAAAAGTTAAAATAACATGTAACAATAGTATAGGGCCCGTTCACTCGGGCCTAATACGCCCAACAAAAATAAATAATTAAAAATGGCTATAAACGTAAATCAGGTATACAAAGCCGTGCTCGTGGTATTGCAACAAGAAAAAAGAGGTGTACTTACACCTGCTGAGTTTAATAAAATTGCTACACAAGCACAGCAAGAAATATTCACAGAGTACTTTGACGAGCTTAATCAACTGTTAAGACAACCTCAGACTAGTCTAGCGTATGCTGATAGATATGCGTTATTAGACGAAAAAATATCTTTGTTTAAAACATCCGCGACTGTAAGTATTAATGCTAATAAAGTATCTGTACCCGTGCAAGTTCAAGAACTAGGCACTGTTGTATACAATAATAGAGAAGTTCAAAGAATACAAAAATACGAAGTATACACAACAAACATATCACCGCTTACAAAACCTACAGAATTTTATCCGGTATACACATACGAGGCCGGCGAGATAGAATTATATCCTAACCCATTAACTGGTAGTGTTACTTTAAACTTTTTAAAGTTTCCAGCTGACGTTAAATGGGGCTTTACTATCGATACAGAGCTTGGTAATTATATCTACAACGAACAAGCTTCAACTCAATTTGAAATACATAAATCAGACCAACCTCTTTTAATAGATAAAATATTAGGTTATGCAGGTGTAATGAGTAGAGATCAATTAGCTTTACAATTAGCAGCTAGCAAAGAGCAACAAATAGACGTAGACGGACAAAAATAATAAATCATGGCAACAACTATATCAAACGCTTTTATATCGCTTAATGATATTATAAACAACTTTTTAATATCATACACAGGACCTGGTAAATTAATACCAGACGCTGTAAGAACTGAGGTTATATTCCATGCTCGTAGATGCTTACAGGAGTTTGCTTATGAAACTTTAAAAAGTCAATTTACTGAAGGTCCTACAACTGTAACATCCGGAATTGCTGTTGATTTGCCGGCTGATTTTGTAGCTGTTATATCAGCTAGTATCAAAATTGGTAGTACAACATTTCCTCTTGAAGATACTTCTTCACCTTCTCCAAGCACTGGTCAATATTATATAAACTATATAAATAAAACAATAACATATGGTGATTCAGGTGATGCAACTTTAACATATCTCTCTAACGCTCTTACTACAGATGAGTCAGCTGCTATACCTAAATTAGCAGAAGAAGCTTTATACTCTTGCATGATATATTCTATACTTGCTAATAGAGAGAATACAAGACCAGACGTTTTACAAAGATTACTTATAGAAAAAACCGACAAGCTAGACAAAGCTAAATCAAGACTAGTCTTTACTAACTTCGACTAAAATAAAATAGCATGGCGATTAACGTAAACAACGTGTATCAAACTGTGTTGCTTATATTAAACAAAGAGCAGCGCGGTTATATGACGCCTGATGAGTTTAATAAAACAGCTACACAGGTTCAATTAGAAATATTTAAAAAATATTTTGAGGACTTAAATCAATCTAGTAGAGTTCCTCAAAATGATATGGATTACGCTGATAGGACTGATGGTATAGATGAAAAAATGTCTTTATTTAGAAGAAGAAAAACTGTTAATAGAGACACAGACATAGGTAGTGACGTTTATAGATTAGGAACTGTAACTTATGACGGTACTGTAGGTGCTGCCGCGGGTTATGAAATTGAATTACAAAGACTTCAAAGAAACGCTTACTACAACGTTTTAAAATCAGATCTTACTTTACCTAACGAAAATTACCCTGTATATCTTTTTCAAGACAATAAAATATTATCTAACCCAACCAGCATAACTAGCGTTAATTTAGATTATATAAGAAGACCAGATGATGTTGTATGGGGTTTTACCAAAGACATAACCACACAGGTTTTGGTACACTCTCCTAACAATAGCACTGATTTTGAAATAGACGAAACAGAACAAACTGAAGTTGTGCTTAGAATATTAGCATATGCTGGTATAGTTATAAGAGATCCACAAATAGTACAAGCCGCTAATCAAGCCGTTCAAGCTGAAAACGTAAATGAAAGAAGTTAATAAATGGGACTATTAAAAGAAAACAATAGACAGTATTACGAAGGCGCGCAAGGTTTTCAGGGCAATGGATCTAACAAAAGCTTTACTACAACGTTTAACACTGATTTAGTATTTGGATCGGCAAGTAATACTAATGTAAACTACGCTTTAAATAATTTTAAAATATATACTAGCACTAATGCTATTCCTGGAACTTGGTCTGAGGTTGTTTCTGGTTATACCGTAAATAGTAACACTATTACATTTGATATAGCCCCAGCTGATTCACTATATATAGTTGTTCAACTTAAAAAATTAGACGGTGGTAATTACGCTAGTACATTTCAAGAAAAAGCCTATGGTGATACTGTAGAAAAAAACTATGGTTCATATAGTTATATATCTTTAGATGATGTCGTGAATAACTTTTTAGTAGCTTATGTAGGTGATGGTAAACTTATACCAAGTGTTAAAAGAACTGACGTAGTGTTTCACGTTAAACGTGGACTTCAAGAGTTTAGCTATGATACTTTAAAAAGCGTAAACAAACTAGAGGTTACTGTGCCTCACAACTTAAGCATACCAATACCTCAAGATTATGTTAACTATGTTAATTTATATTGGATAGATAACTCAGGCGTTAAACACGTTATAATGCCAGGGGATATGCTCACTACTAAACCCACAGGTGTTTTTGCAGATGATAATCAAGGAGTTCCTATTCAAGATGATTTTGGTAATAGCGTTGAAACAACTTCTATAACAAACGATCGCTGGAAAAACAACTTCTTTAAAAACGCAAACAATCAAGACTTACTTAACGATACTATATTAGGCTGGGAATATTACTATGGCTATCCAGAGTTTGGCTACGGCCAGTTATTTGGGTTAGATCCGCAGTTTGCTAATGCTAATGGCTACTTCAATATAGACGAAAGATACAATAAGTTTTCTTTTTCTGCTAATCTAGTAGATAGAATAGTTGTATTAGAATACATCTCTGATGGTCTTGCAACTAATGAAGATACTAAGATACCTAAAATGGCAGAAGAAGCTATCTACGCTCACGTATCGCATGCTATATTAGCTTCTAGAATAAATCAAAACGAATATGTAATTCAACGTTTAAAGAAAGAACGTAGCGCTAAACTTAGAAATGCTAAAATACGTTTATCAAACACCAAGCTTAACGAAATAGTACAGGTTACACGAGGCAAATCTAAATGGATTAAACACTAAAATTAAATGGCTGAAGTAAAGAATAGTTTTCTAGCGTCTAAAATGAATAAAGATTTAGACTCTAGATTAGTTCCAAATAATCAGTACAGAAACGCTTTTAATGTAGCTGTTTCAGAATCAGAGGATAGTGACGTAGGCGCACTAGAAAATGTTTTAGGTAACACGCTTATAGCTACCGCCACATCAGGTTTTAGCCCTACTACTATAGGCTATGGTGTAGATGAAGTAAATGAAAAAATATATTTATTCTTAACAAGCTATACTGATACTTCTCCAACTAATTTAACAAATAACCAACAAGGTACTAACAGTGTATCTTTTATAGTTTGTTTAGACGTTAAAAATAACGCTAATACTTTTCAAACTCTTGTCACTGGAAAATTTTTAAATTTTTCAACTACACATCCTATTTATGGTGTTAATATTTTAGAAGGTTTATTGTTTTGGACTGATAACAGGAATCAACCTAGAAAAATAAATATAGACAAGGCACTAAACGATAGTTCTTATTATTCTACAGAAGATACTATATCAGTAGCTAAATATGCGCCTTATAAATCTATAGATTTAGTCACAGAAGATAACGGTGTTTACACTGGTACAATGAAGGATGTTGTGTCTGCGTCTACTATAGACGGAGCTGAAGCATATGCAACAGCGGCTGTTAGTAACGCTAGCTCAATACCAATCAACACTGTATATAGAAGTTTTTCACAAGGAGACGTAATAACATTGCAACCTCCAAATGAAGATAAAATACCAGCTAACACAACTGTAGCTGGTGGTAGTACAGATACTCAATTAAACACAAGCACTCCTGTAGGCGTAACAACACCTATAGAGGCTAATGACGTTATTGTTACTTCTCCAAATCCAGATTTTATAAATCACTACGCTGGTGATCCGGTTTTTTTACAAGACAAATTTGTTAAGTTTAGTTATAGATTTAAATTTGAAGATAATGAATATTCTATAATAGCTCCATTTACGCAAACAGCTTTTATACCACAGCAAGATGGTAGATTTTTAGTTGGCGACGAAGAGGCTTCTTACACTAGTGGTGAGGTTGCTTTTATGAAAAACAAAGTAAACTTCATGGAATTAATTATAAATTTTCCAGACTCGGTTACTGGCGCTAATTTAAATTCTGATTTTAAAATAACAGAAATAGATGTTATTTATCAAGAATCTGATAGTCTTGCTTTGTATGTATTAGATACTATTTCTTTAGAAGACATAGAAACTAATCATTCAAATGATACATTTTACAATTATAAGTATCAATCAAGAAAACCTATACTAACTTTACCTTCTTCAGAAGCTAATAGAGTTTATGATAAAACGCCGGTTAAGGCCTTATCGCAAGAGGTTTCAGGTAATAGAATTATATATGGTAATTACGTAGATAAATATACTGCGCCTAGTAAATTAAACTATCAGGTAACAGCTAGTGAAAAAATAGAAGGTTCTGTAGGAACCGGTATAGATAAAGAATATCCAGAAAGTACACTAAAAAGAAATAGGAATTACCAGGTTGGTGTCGTTCTTATGGACAGATATGGAAGGCAATCTGATGTTATACTGTCTAGTGTTGGCAGCAATACAGCTTCTAATGATTTAAATAATTCTTTTGGAGCTTCTACATTTTATTTTCCTTATAGAGATAACAATACTATTGGCGATGTTTTAAGTGATGTAGGTAATTCTATAAAGCTACAGTTTAACGATCCTATAACAAGCGTGTTTAGTCCTTTACAATATGGAAATTCAACGCCAACTGGACAACCAGGTTTATACAGTTCTACAAATCCTTTAGGTTGGTATAGCTATAAGATTGTTGTAAAACAAACAGAGCAAGAGTATTATAATGTTTATACTCCAGGTATTGTTAAAGGTCAAATTGACAGTGCGTCTGCAGATACTGGGGTTGCATTTACAACTCTAATATCTGACAGTTTAAATAAAGTACCTAAAGAACTTCTCGATGCTAGTGGTAATCAAAATCAATTTAGAAGTGATACACTTTTATACTGTTTGGTAGATGAAGCCGGAACTCATAACCCTGGAACTTATAACATTCAAAGTTTTCCTGGAAATACAAACAACACTGTTACAACATTGTCTACACTAAAAGACATGGGTGTTAGTGCAAATAATGAAGCTATTTTTCAAGCTGAAACAAATCCTTTTGTAGCAAAATTAGCAACTCCAAAAACTTTAGGTGTCGAGTATAATAATAATAATGATTTTCAATTAACAGTTTTTGAAACAGATCCATTTGTATCTAATATAGATATATATTATGAAACATCTACAACTGGTTTAATATCTGATTTAAACACGCTTATAGCTCAAGGCGGTGGTGATTCACCAGTCGGGTTTACGTCTTTAGGTTATTTACAACGTGAAAATCAAGACCCAAGCGGTACAGGTACAAATACTGGCGCGGAAGACTCTAGGTATGTTACCGCTTCTTTTAAACCTATAGATTCTTCTGCTATTGAAATAGACGCTTCTGAAATAACAAACCTTACGGTTTCAGATGGTGGTGGAAATAATAGGACTAGCGAATTTACATTAGAATTAGATCAAACCCAAGGTGATGATCGTTATAGAATTAAAATAAATCCAGTACCACTAAGCCCACCTCATGGTTTTTATTTTGGACCTAACGCATCAACAATAGAGTCGTACACTTTCAGTATGAAAGTTAGAAATAAAGAAGATGATGCTACGGCAGATGTTAATGGTAATGTTAGTAATTCTACAACCATTGTAGTAGATAATTTAGTAGATGGCACTGCTAGCAACGGTATTTTTCCAGGCATGGAGGTATTTAACGGTGTTACGTCAATAGGTATTATAGATGTTGTTACGGCTGGTGGGCAACCTGGTGATACAACAGCTACGTTTAATTTAATAAACCCAACTACAGTTAGCGATGGTATATCTTTAGATATAAAATCTCCATTTGCTAATCTTCAAACCTCGGGCGCTTTAAGTAATATAAATCCTACTATAGAAACTTATGATTTAATAACACCTCAATACTCTACAATGCCTATTTTCACAGGTACTGTACTGGGTAAAAATGGTAGTTTTAATACAAGTAAAAATACTTTAAATTTAACTTGGGGATTTACAGATACTCAAGCTGCAATAACAGCAGATGGTTATACTTTTACAGTTAACAATAATCCGTCAGGTAACAACTTCGCAACGCTTTTAATAACAAGAGGCAATGGAACTTCTGATTCTGTTACTATACAAATAGATAGAAGCACAGGTGCTTTAAGCAAGTTTGTTGGAGCTTTTTGGAGTGATTTAACTATAGTTATAAATTTAACAGACGCCGGCGGGGCAACAGATACAAGATCAATAGATTTATTGGTAGAACCAGGAGAATTTTCAGACGCTTTCTCAACAGCATTCGATATATAAAACAAAAAAAATGAGTTCAACAACAGATATTAAATTTCAATACGAGCTAGAAGATTTATTAGCAGACAATGCTACCAAGGCTATTAGTGCTCAAGACGTAAGAACAATAGTGACTAGCAATTACCAGCCTGTTTTAATTTTTGCAGGAAGAATATATGCAGACAACGCAACATCTCTTAGTTTTGATTTTATGCGGACACAATATTATAATTCAGATTATTTTGGACAAGATTCTATAATGTCTCCTAATGGTAATAGTCCTTGGGTTATTAGCAGTGTAGGTACTAGTATACCTAATGGTCAGCATACAGACGTTGCTTTAGAACAAAACGCTTGGAATGGTCAAAATATGACTTCTATTGGTGGTAATTCTACCAACGCTACTTTTGACGTGACTGTATCTGGTGGCGTAGTAACCGGTGTTACTTTAAAACAACCTGGAGTTGGTTGGATTCCAGAAACTCCAACTACACCCGGGCAAACTGGTCAACTTAACATTAATGGTAACAAGTCGGCTTCTTTAAAATTTAACGGTGCTTTAAAAGGATATTACGAACAGTTCGGGATGAATGGCTATGATATGTCTGTTAGCACTGTTAATGGAGATCATACTATATTAAACACTATGCTCTCTGCTACTTGTAACAATGGTATTAGCAACGATGGTGTTGATATTACTTTAGCTGTTGTTCCAGGAAGCCTTTTTACACCTGCTAATAATAAACTAGCTGTAGATCATCATGAAAATGGTTGCTACCTTCAAATATGGCGTGTTGCACAATAAGGTTAAAATATAAATAAATAGGTGAATATATATATATGTCTGCTACAATAGAAGTTAAATATTTTAATTCCTTCTTACTAAGAAAGACTGTTGAAGGCACAACAGATGTACCAGCATACAAGCCGTCAACATCAACCCCGTCTAGAAACTGGATAATAGAAGAGTCTAGAATTAAAGGTAGATTTAACGGTGTGTCTGTAGGTTTTGGACCAAGAGCTTATCTTGTTTCTGAAAACAATACAGGTTCTATAAGATTTAATTCTCTTATTTATTCTGGTATATTTAACTCTAGAACAGGTGTAAATGATACAAATGTTTTTCCAGCAGGTGAAGATATTAGTAGGAGTTTAGATCCACAGAACGGGTCTATACAAAAGTTGTATGCTGAAAATACTAACCTAACTATATTTCAAGAAGATAAAGTTAGTAGAGCTTTAATAGACAAAGACGCGATTTATTCTGCTGAAGGTTCTGCTATTACAACCTCAGGGGCTATGGTTATAGGCCAAATAGTACCTTACGCTGGTAAGTATGGTATAAGTCAAGATCCTGGTAGCTTTGCTGTTTATGGTTATAGAAAATATTTTACTGATAGAAAAAGAAATGCTGTGTTAAGATTGTCACAAGATGGCATTACTGAGATATCTTCTTACGGTATGCGTGATTTTTTTAGAGATGAGCTTAATAATTTAGATGGTGGCAGTGGTCAGATAGGAACTATAAAAGGTGGCTGGGATATACACGCTAAAAGTTATGTAACTTCCTTTCAACCTTGGGAATTAAACCCAACTACCGATAGTAATTATAAAACTTTGGCATATGACGAAAGACCCCAAGGTTGGATTAGTTTTTATAACTATAAGCCTAGCCAAATATTTAGTTTAAAAAATAATTTTTATACTACTAATGGTAGCAAAATATACCAACATTATATTGGTAGTTATAATAATTTTTATGGAATATCACAACCAGCTACAGTAACTTTAATATTTAACCCTAAAGTTTCAATGTCAAAAAACTTTAGCACTATTAATTACGAAGGTACTAACGGTTGGAAAGTAGAAAGTATTGTTTCTGACGCTACTGAATTTGATACGGTTTCAGGTAATCCTACAGCTTTTGCAGATTCAGCTATACCTATAGCTAGTTATGAAGAAGGTCAATACGTAATAAACGGTTCTACTATAGTTACTCCTTTAGATTCTTCTTGGGATTCTTTAACAATATCAGGTGGTTACTTTATACAGCGATACGGTTTTAATAGAAAAGAAAACAAGTACATGTCTGCTATAAAAAACAATAGCCAGCCGCAACCACAAGAAGTTTTATACGGTGAAAGTGTTTCTGGTATTAAAGGTTATTTAGTTACGGTAAAATTATCTACTGATTCAACCACAGATCCTAACGGTAAAAAAGAATTATTTGCTGTTTCTTCTAATTACGTAGAATCAAGTTATTAAATAAAATGAAATTAAAAAATATAAATTTATCTGTAGACGAAATACAAGATATAATTGTTAATAGTGATATTGGTGTTGGTGATGGTAAAAGCATTGCTAATATACCAGAGATACCTATTAAACATTTATTTGCAGATCAAATATATATTAGACAAATGGAAATGAAGCAAGGACAAATAGTTGTTGGAGCTATCCATAACCATTTGCATGCTTGGTTTTTAATGAAAGGAAGGGTTTTAATAAATAACAATGGCGAAAAAATAGAGCATATAGCTCCTTGCTATACATTATCGCAACCTGGTTCAAAAAGATTTATATATGCTTTAGAAGATTCTATATTTGTAAATGTACATAAGAATCCTTCAAACACTAAAGATATAGAAAAATTAGAAAAAGAAATAGTATCTTTTGATATAGAAAAATTTAAAGAAAAAACTAAATAATTATGACTTTTATAGCAGTAGGTGTTGGTGCCGCGGTAAGTATAGGTGGAGCTGTATTTGGCGCGGATAAAGCAAAAAAAGCAGAGAGAAGAGCCGCTAAAGAAAAAAAAGCTTTACAAGCAGAATTTAAAGCGGCTGAAGAGTCTAGACAAGATGTGATAAATCCTTATGCTGATGTAACTAGTTTAGCTGATATGATTGTAGATAACACTGGTTTGTTATCTAATGCTTACGCTAATGTGGGTGTTGCTACGCAAGCTGCTGAATTCCAAGCAGAAGAAGCTGATATAGCTTTAGCAAACACGTTAGATACTTTGGCTGCTACCGGTGCTAGCGCTGGCGGAGCTACTGCTTTAGCGCAAGCCGCTTTACAAAGTAAACGAGGAGTTTCTGCAAGCATAGAACAACAAGAGGCACAAAATCAACAACTTGCAGCGCAAGGTGAACAGTTTTTACAACAACAAAAACTATCAGAAGCTCAGCGAGTTCAAAGCTCTTTAATGGGCGAAGCTGCTAGAATGCAAGAGACAGATGTATTAGGTAAAGAATTTGTTTATGGCGAGACAGAACGTAGAGAAACAGAAAATCTAAATAGATTACAAACTCAAATAACTGGTCAACAACAAGCTGAAATGCAGGCTAGATCTGATGGCGTGGCTGCTATAGGTGCAGGTATAAGTGCTGTTGGTAATATAGCATCTTCTGCGGTGGGAAAATAGAGGTAGGAAAAAATTCTGTAAAACCTACACCCACATATACAAGTTCACAATTAACGGAAGAATTTAAAGTTACAAATCCGTTGTTTAAATAAAAAAAATAAATGGCACTACCAAAATTTTCAAGAAATTATACCCGCTCTGGAGCTTATGAAAATCCTGTGACTCCTGTAGATACTAAGACTGGTGCTATCATAGCTCAGACAATATCTAATGTAGGTAACATTACTGCCAATTTTATAGAAAGACAGAACCAGGCTGTCAGCGCAGAGAACGCAGCTATAAAAAAAATGTTGAATGGTATAAACAAAAACGCAACTACTAAAAGAGAACAGTATTCTAAATCATTAGGCGAGCATGGCTTAGCTCAAAATGAAGAGTTTGCTAGAGTAGGTACTGAAATGATAGATTATTTAGAAGAGCAAGAAACTTTACTTGCTATGTATAAAAGAAATAATGATTCAGAAAATGCTAAGATATCTGAAAACAATATATTTAAAACTAATTTAGCTTATGGTAAGTTGACGCAAGTCATTAAAGAAACTCCAGACGCCATTAAAACCTACGGTGAAGATTCTTTAGCATCGAACAACGGGAAACCAGGTGGTATAGCACTTTCTGGTGCTGGAAAGCAGAATAACCAATACTGGTTTGGTATGTCTGCTTATGGAGGTTCTTCAGCTGATAGCTCTTCAAGCTTGATATGGGACAAAGACAGCGATGAAAAAGGTTTGTCTATGGTTCTTAACAGTAAAGAAATACAACAAAATAAAAATTTATTTACAGAAGATGAAGAGTTTGGAGGTATAGTTGTAGATCCTTTAAATTTTTTACAGTCCGATCCAGGCAGAATACCAGATATTAAAACAACAAGCGTTGAAATACTCGGTGCTAAGACTGATGACAATCCAAACGGGGTAAACTTAGTTGGTAAAAATGGACAAGTTAATGATCTTAATTTTTATGATACCTCAAGTCCAGAAAAAATAACAAGAAAAGCAGGTAAGGTTTATGTTCAGTATAATTATAACGAAACAGCTCTTGTTGATAGATATAAAAAATCTGTAGAAGATAATTTAGTAAAGCCATTTACTACAAGTCCAGATGTAAGTAGAATAAACGCTATAAGTAACAACGTGTTTAATTATGAAATGATTCCAGATGCTGATGCTGCTAACGAAAACGGTAGTCCATTTAGCGTAAATGATCAAACTAAATTTCAAGATAGCACGCTTTCTTACGTACGTGGATTAGTTCCTCCGCCAAAAGAATTTGTATTTGACGAAGCTGAATACGATGGTATTGTAGAGCAAACAGCTACAGAAAAGAAAGCTACTGAAAAACAAACGCAAGATAAAGCTGCTATAGAAAATATAGAAGAATTAGACATTAGCTCTGCATTTGCTGAAGGACCTTCGCAAGAACCAGGTAGAGGTGTTTTAAATTTAAATGTTTTAGAAAAGTTAGTATCTAGACCTCCATACAATGTCAATGTATCTAAAGTTGAAACTGTTGGTGGAGAAGGTACTAGAAAACTAACTAAATCTGTAGAAGGAACTGATAGATCTGTAACTATATTTGATAGTGCTACAGACGGCGAAGTTAAAGCCGCTTTAA
>Ga0255047_10002319_pt1 | contig 12660 bp, 8 predicted proteins | sample JV7_2_1_MG_FD_183640 | JGI IMG/M metagenome (GOLD analysis project Ga0255047, IMG submission 183640) | Seawater microbial communities from Jervis Inlet, British Columbia, Canada - JV7_2_1 | ecosystem: Environmental > Aquatic > Marine > Inlet | place: Canada: British Columbia | collected 2016-10-06
AGATCGGGCAGCTCCTGAGCAACGCGAGCTCGGGCATCGGCACTCCTGTCGAGGACGCAAACGGCGCAGCCCTCTTCCAGAAAACGCGTCGCAGTGGCCTGCCCTATGCCGCTTGCCCCACCTGTCACCAGTACGTTCTTGCCCTCCAAGCCGCGCATAGGTCGCCTCCTTTTACTCACTTTACCAACGGTTCGTCCGGCCAGCCCTGACACTTACTAAAGAGTAATTGATTCTGGAGCGCAGCGAAAATCGATTCAGATTGTAGGCACGCGAGTCCGCCTGAAATAGCTGGATCATACCTAGCCGGCCGTTTCGACCCATCGGTACGTCAGTTTCCGTGTTGCATCAGCCCGACGGTGAACGAAAGCGCCGCCGCCATGGCCGCTGCGGTGCGTACCGTGTTCAGCAGGGTCCACCGATCGAGGTAATGCTCCCAGACCGTCACCGCACCAGCATCGGCGGCCGTGACTGCGGCCAGCTGGTCGTTCAATGGCACATTGGCGAGCCCCGTCACGAGGAACGTCCCGATGAAATACAACAGGGCCCCCGCGAGGAAGTAAGGCGCCGACAGCGTACCCCACCCTTTGATGGCAAGCCCCGCGACCAGTACCGAGATCACCGCCGTACCGATGAACGTGCCGAGGAACGACTTGTTCAGAACGACGACGTTGATCGACTGCATCGCGGCGATGCCCTCCGCAGAAGGCACGCGCGCGAGCGCCTTCATGATGAAGCTCGAGAAGGCGAAGAACACGCCACCGATCAATGCGGAGCCGATCAATGCCAGTACGACTGCAGCCGTGACTACCGCGTTCATGCTGCCGCCTCCCCGTCTCTGGCATTCCAGGTACCGCGAGCCGCAACGCGACGCGCATAGTCCGCGAAGTCCGTCGGCTCACGTCCGAGCGCACGCTTGACGCCATCACAGACATAGGCGTTGCGACCGTCAAGGACCGTTTCGAACAAGTAGTTCAGCAACCATGCGATGTCCTCGGGTGCGCCTGATTCGGTGATCGCGCCAGCGAATGCCTCTTTCGGGATCTGGATGAATTGCACCTCTCGTCCGGCCGCCAGGGAGATCTCCTGGGCCAGCTCAGTAAACGTCAGCATGCGCGGTCCTGTGACTTCGTAAATCTCGTACGCATGGCCTTCCTCGGTCAGTGCGGCGACCGCGACATCGGCGATGTCATTGACGTCAATAAAAGGCTCGGAGACATCTGCTGCCGGTAGTGTGATTGCGCCGTCAAGTACCATGCCGAGAAACTCACCTTCAGAGAAGTTCTGGTTGAACCAGCTCGCTCTAACGACGGTCCACTCGACGTCGGCTTCCTGAATGATACGCTCACAGGCCTGCGCCTCTTCTTCGCCACGGCCCGAGAGCAGCACCAGCCGCTCGACGCCTTGCGCCACGGCTTGCTCGACGAATGCCCGAATCGAATCCGTCGCGCCCGGAATCGCAAGGTCGGGGGCATAGGTGATATAAGCTGCCGTCACTCCTTCAAGCGCAGCATCCCAGGTGGTCTGATCGTTCCAGTCGAATGAAGGATTCGCGGAGCGGGAAGCGATACGTGTCTTAACACCGTTCGCTTGCAATTTTTCCGCCACACGCCGACCGGTTTTGCCAGTGCCGCCTAATACGAGGGTGATTCCTTTGGCAGAATCGTTTGTGTTTATTTCGTTGTTCATGGGTCTCTCCCGTAAATCAGATAAATCAGTGGATTAGCTCAGCTTCTACGACGAAGTACGTTACGCGCGGTGCGCCTGACAAACCATTCTTGACCGTCTCAATTTCATACGCATTCGTCTAAAATGAACCTATGGACAATCTAGGTGGACTACTGGATGCACCTCGCGCACGGGGCGCCTTCGCCCTGCGTACGGTAATGAACTCGCCCTGGTCGCTGAGAATCCTGGCCGAGTCGCCGGTGACACTGATTGCAGGCGTGTCAGGGGAATCGTGGATTGTTCCGGACGACGGCGAGCCGGTGCGGATCGGCCCTGGCGACATTGCCGTTACCCGCGCGCCTGACCATTACAATGTTGCCGACTCACCGACGACCGACCCGATCGTGGTCATCCATCCGGGGCAGCGCTGTTGTGACCATGAAGGTAACTCCGTCCTCGAATCGATGACTCATGGTATTCGGACATGGGGCAACAGTGCCGAAGGATCAACGGTATTTCTGGTTGGCGCCTATGAGCATCTGAGCGATATTAGTGACCGCCTGTTGCGCGCGCTGCCGCCGGTGTTATCGTTGTCGCACGCTGACTGGGAATCCCCGCTCGTACCGCTGCTTTGCGAAGAGGTTGTCAAAGATGAGCCGGGACAGGCCGCCGTTCTGGACCGCCTGCTCGATCTATTGCTCACTGCAGTACTTAAGGCCTGGTTTGGGAAGAACGATGCCAGCAGGCCGGAGTGGTGGCGATTCCAGGGCGACCGGATTGTCGAGCACGCACTGCGAATCATGCACGACAATCCGGCCCATCCATGGACGCTGGACAAACTTGCAGCAGAATCAGGCGCCTCTCGAGCATCTTTGGCGCGCCGGTTCCATGATCTGGTCGGTGAGCCGCCCATGACCTTCCTGAAGAACTGGCGAATGGCTATGGCGGCGGATCTGCTATGCCAACCGGACGAAACAGTAGGTACCGTTGCGGAGAAGGTCGGCTACGCAACCCCGTTTGCGTTCAGCGCTGCATTCAAGCGGGTCCGTGGTCTTAGTCCGCAAGAGCATCGCGTGAGCGCACTCTCAAGCGCTTGAGCGACCAGGGGACACAAAAAGACCAGCGCGACACCGGGTTTTAATTTTTCGTGGTAGGGGCAGGACGGCCGTCGTCGACTCACTGGTTCGCCAACCGCACGATCTGCGAAGTGTGTCCGTTTTTGATGCACTGAGCCATGCTAGCCTCGTTCCAGATTTACACGACTGTTGGCCCGGTTTGCGTCTCAAAATGTGAACTGGATCACCTTAGGCTAGTAAGAGCACCTGTGGGTTATCAACAATGATCGATAGCAAGTTTCGAGTACTACTTCCGCTCTCGTGTCTGATCGTTGTCACTTCATGTGACAGTGGACCGGGTTTCTCGGGCATGTCAATTGAAGAGGATCCGCCTGCGGCTGCAGCACCCCCGCCACTGCCACAAGGTAGCTATGTCGTTCTGAGCAGCGAGACCGGAGACTTTATCGGTGCTGGTCAAAATTACACCTATTCGAAGGCCGACAGCCTGATTACGGTTACAGCTCAGGATGGCCGTCTCACTGTAGATATTGATGGCGATGAGGGTTGGACAGGCGAATTCCAGCTTCCAGATTCCTATCTCGAGCTTGAGGTTGGCACATACGCCAATCTCACAAGGTACCCGTTTCACGATGCCGTCGTGGGCGGACTGAGTTGGTCCGGTGAAGGACGTGGTTGCAATACCCTGGACGGGTCGATAACGATCGACTCAGTCACCTACAACGGGACCACACTTACCGACATCGATCTGAGCTTTGAGCAGTATTGCGAGGGCAACAGTCCCGCGCTGCGCGGAGATATCCACTGGGATGCGGACGACACCACTATGCCGCCTGGACCCGTTGTGCCGCCTCCTACAGGTCTGTGGGAGCCGATGCAGGGCAGCACCCCGGCGACGGGTAACTACATCTACCTGGTGAGTGCGCAAGGCGACTTCATCGGGGCCGGTGCAGACTATCTCTATACCGATGCGACAGCTGTGATCACAGTCGATGCGACAGAGGGTCGTGTATCGGCTTCCGTCACAGGTACTGAAGACTGGAGCGGCGAATTCCAGGCCATGGATATCCTTACGAACCTTGAAGCCGGTTATTACGGTGACTTACAGCGGTACCCGTTTCACAACCCGGTGAAAGGTGGACTGAGCTGGTCCGGTGAAGGTCGCGGCTGCAACACCCTGACGGGTTGGTTCGTGGTTGATAGCGTCACGTACAACGGGAATGCGCTTACGGCGATCGATCTCCGATTTGAACAGCATTGCGAAGGCGGTACGCCCGCGCTGTTCGGGGATATCCACTGGGTTCAGTAGCTCGTAGCGGTCTGGCCGAAATTTCAACAGGTAAAGCCCAGGCCCAAAGCATCCAGGAACTTTAGCCAAATGCCACGTTTGCCGCCTTTCTTGTCAGCCCGGACCAGCGCCAGCTGAGTCATTCTTACCGCCATCCAGCGGATTGGTTCAGGTGGCCAGGGCAGCGCTTTGCGCGTGACCAGTTGCATATTGATGACCTCAGATGGCTGATAACCCAGCAGTTCGATACCAATTCGGGCGCCAAATCGTGAAGCGCTGACGCCATGGCCCGTGTAACCCACAGCCCAGGCCAAACGGCCATCGTGCATGACACCTGGAACAACGCAAAAGCGGGTGGATGTTGCGATGATGCCTCCCCAGCGGTGAGTGAACTTCACTTCACCGTCCAGTTGCGGAAACATTTCGAAAAACTCGGTGGCCAACTGCTCGTACCGGGCTGGCGCATCCATCAACTCCCTGTCAATGCCCCGCTTGAAGTAGTAACGCACGGCGCCGCCGCCACCCCAGGTAATTCGATTATCCCGGGTCAAACGGAAGTAGTGGAACATGTTGGCATGGTCACTCAGCGCATGGCGTGACTCAGGCTTGCCCCACTTTATCTTATCCAGTTGTTCGTCGGACAGTGGCTCAGTGGCAATCTGGTAATCCCAAACCGGAATCACCGAGTTGCGAATCCTGGCAACTGAACTGGTATAAGCATTAGTCGCCAAAAGCACCTTGTCACTGTGAATGACGCCCCCTGCACAGATAGTCTTCATACCCGACTTGCCAACAGGCTCGACCTTTATCATGCGCGTGCCTTCGAAAATACGAACGCCTAAGCGATTCAATAAAATATGTTTCAAACCCCAGCAGAGTCGAGTGGGATCAACGACGCCGCCCAAGCCGTTCCGGTACCTGAGACCCGCATGAAAGAGCGGCGAGTTGATCTGCTCCCTGATGGCGTCCCGGTCGTACCAGGTAACCGGCTCACCGGCCGCCTTGGCTTCAAGAAACTCTGCATACATTTCTTGCGCGCCTTCCGGGCTTAGCGCAAGACCGGTTGAGCCCGTTTCCTCATAACGGGCATCAATGTTCCAACGCCGCAGGGTCTCAAGCAGCTCGGTGATGTTCTGTCTGCCCAAGGCATCGATCGTCTCTTCCTCGCCGGGAAACTGCGCTTCGGTGTTGGTTTCACCGTGAGCAATGCTGGTACTCAGGAAACCACCGTTACGCCCGGAAGCGCCGTCACCCACAAAGGTTTGCTCGATCAGAATAATGTCGGCGTCCGGCTCGCGCTCTTTGGCCTGCATGGCGGCCCACAGCCCGGTAAAGCCACCACCTACAATAAGTAGTTCGCACTTTTCGTCTTTGCTCAATGACGGTTCTGGTTGCGGCATGATCTCGGGGTCATGCCAGAGGGGGTTTAACTGTGCGTCTTTCAGCGCGTCGTAGTGTTTGAACACCGGTGGTCTCACTTAGTCAGGTTTAATGACAGCAAAAGTCAAACGCACGCTGTTTGCCACGCTAGCGCTGCACTCGACGCCTTCTGGAATAAAGATCGCGTCGCCGGCATTGAATTCCTGAACGGCGCCTTCGGCATCGGTCAAAGTGATCGAGCCATCTTGCACGTAAGCGAACGCATTATACGGAAAAGGACGTTGCCCGGATTCAAAAGCTTCGGCGGCCCAGGTGCCCGAGAAGAACCTGCCCGTTTTGTCTTTGTAGCAGACATTTTGTCGTGGCCTCGCACCAGAACTACTCGCAAAAGGCGCATCTTCAGCAACTTCGGTCAGGACGGCATCGGCTTTGGGAATTACGATGCCTTCGTGGACAGGGGCTGCCGGGATTTCCTCTCCCGGGTGCTCGGAAATCACATAGAATTTCCGCAGATAACCCGGTTGGTGCCATTGACAGTCGTAGCCCCTGGGAATCACAAATGGCGTGCCGGCTTTGACGGTTTCGATCTCGCCGGTCTTGTTGTTCCTGATGTGGCACTCTCCCTCGATCAGCCACATGAATTCATCACATGCGTAGGGACCACCAGCCTCAAGCATGGTTTCGGTATCCCACACGCCCACGTAGAGACCGATTTCATTGTCTTCATAATCCGAATGAGTGTGCTGCACCGGAACCTCAGAGCTGAAATCCTCGGCTTGCAACTTATCGAGAGTGTCACCAAAACCGTCAGGGTCGGGGCTCAAACGGATGATTGATTTGGGTATTGACACTTTAAATGCTCAGGCTACTAAAATCTGGCAAAACTCATTAATTCCTGGCTGAAATCAGGTGACTATCTGGATTGAATAAATTGTACACGGCAGCATTTACCGTCACAAATCGCTGCGCCGGGCGAACTGGACACGGCGCGGACTCACTTACACGCCCTGCTCGGTCAGGATGTGTGCCATATCATTAGTCGTGACGCGCGGCTCGAACAACTTCCTAAAGAACCGGCACCTATAAACGAGACAGTTGATTTGCCATGTCCGAGCTCAGCTCTTGCACCATCACCTGGAATTCGTGCTCACCTCGAATGGAGTCAAAATTCGGGTCGTGTTTGAGGTAATACCACCAACAGGCACGCCAACCCTGGTCGATACCCTCCCGGAGGGCTACCAGAGCAGCATTTGTATCGCCACGCAGTGAATAGATAGCCGCGTCCGAAATCCAATAACCTTCCTGTCCCATTCTTGGGATGGTGCGAATGAAGGCAAGGGAGCGGTCCAGCAAAGCATCCGCGCGAGCCTGTTCTCCAGACCTGGCAAGAACGAGCGCATAGTCGATCGCCACCCGAAAGTTGGTGCGGTTTATCTGGAGCTCGTTATCGCTTGCTAATGCCACGAAGGCCTGTTCATAGCGGACGCGTGCTGCGTCTGTTCGGCCGGCACGGAGATCAGCGTTTCTGAGCTGCACCAGGGCAACCCAGCCCCACCAGACGTTGGGTCCGCAGTCCAGCGCTCTGGCCGCGCACTCCGCTATCGCGCCGTCATCACCGTGATATAGGGCAAGTAATGATTTCGCGACGTTAGGCCGATATGCAGCAGGGCCCAGTTGCATGGCTTTTTCAACCCAGTACTCGGCTTTTTTGTCCTCGCCCAGATCGAGATAAAGGAGGCCGAGGTAAGCAGGATAGTTCGGACTGCCGGGCGAGAGCTCAACGCCCTTGATAAACCAGGGGAGCGCCGTGACCAGATCGCCATAAACCTCCCAGTGGATGAATCCGATGTGCGGATAAACGATTGCATACGCCGGATCGAGTTCAATAACGCGTTGGTACTGCCGCAATGCTGCATCAGCATCACCCAGCACATCGTGCACAATTCCGAGATTGATGTTGTGGGTGCAGGACAAAGGGTCGAGCTCGGCCGCCCTGGAAAACATGGCGAACGCGTCCATGACGCGATCGAGTCCATCGATGAGCAAGGTTCCATACCAGTGGTACGTGGTCGCGTAATTGGAATTCAGGGTAAGCGCGTGTTTGAACGCCGTTTCTGCTCCCGCATAATCCTTTACGTGATTCTTGAGTCCGCCCAACGAGGTATGGGCTTCTCCCAAGTGCTCATCAAGTTGCAATGCCTTGTGAATAAGTGGTTCGGCCGTGGCCAGCATCTCACTCTCTGGTAGATTTCCATACACATTTTGCAGCCCCACGGCGTCGGCAAGACCGATATGAGCCAACGCAAAGTTTGGATCAAACTCAATAGCCCGCTGAAAATGCGCGGCCGCTTTTTCCAACGCGAGCGCCGTCCGTATTGCGATGTTCTGACGACCAGCAAAATACTCTTCAAGTGCAGCCATGTTTTTCGTTGGCACGGATGCAAGCCGATCTTCTTGTTCCGAAGACAGTGCAGTGTCCAACACCTTGGCAACGCATATCGCGATCTCTTCCTGAATCGCAAAGATATTCTCAGCCGTCAATTGCCGATCGTAAGTATCCGCCCATAAGTGATGATCGGTAGCAGAGTCGATCAGCTGCACGTTGACATGCACTCGATCTCCCGCTTTTTGGATACCCCCCTCCAAGACTGTCGCAACGCCCAGCTCGGCCGCGATCTGGGGAATAGTCTTGGTGGTCTCCCGGTATTGCATCACCGACGTGCGTGAGATTGTTTTGATCGAAGTGATCTTGGAAATTTGTGTTATCAGATCATCATGCACACCGATTGTGAACGGTTCGTTGGCGGTGTCTTGGCTAAGATTTTCGAATGGCAATACCGCGATAGACTTGCTATCAGGTCCGGCTAACGTAGCGGGTGCACTCTTGCGAGTCAGCGTTGCAGAGTCAGAATTGCTTCCGGAGTCTCGCCTGATTCCATCCGGTGTCAGCTCGAAAGCCCAAGCAAAAAATATTCCGATCGGTAGGCCGACGATCAGCAAAAGCAGAATGAGTTTGCCGACCCAGTTCGGCAACTCAAGCATTGACACCAGCACATCGACTACCTGCAGTATCAACCAGGCAACGAAGACGTAGGCTGCAGCCACGCGAAACACCTTGCGACGCTTCAGTTCATCGAATAACGACATAGACTCCCCGGTGTCGATAGCCACATGCTCCAGGATTAGAGACGCAAGAATGGCTCGAACTGCGGCATATTGCCAGTTAGTATCGCCGAGTATTGACGCGTAATCTCACGTTAGACTACTGCCCCAGCACCTCCAGCAATACTTCGCCAGCAGCACCAGAAGGTGGTTTCGTACCGACAGCGGTGGCGAGTGTTATTGCCACGTCCACTGTATGAACGCGGCGCGAGACTGTCTGCGACTTGATCCCGTTCCCCGCGAAGAGGATCGGCACATAGGTGTCGTATCGCCAGGGTGAACCGTGCACGACCGCCACCGACAGTCCGTCCAGATCGTTGATGAACCAGCCGGGATTGAACACCACATAGATGTTGCCCGAGCGCGCGGCGTTGTAGTTGTTCAGTACTACTCGCGTCAGCCCATTGTCGGGAACCGTCCCGCGTTCGAGCGAGGTGCTGGGCACCGCGTAGGAAACCGCGGGAAAGGCGACCAGTTCCTCGGCAATCATAGTTTCCAAAGCTGCGAGGTCGATGTCGGGGTCGTTGATGATGTCGTTAGTCAGGTAGAGATAAGGGTGGTCGTAACCTTCGATCATCTGACCTTCGATGCCAAACTTGTTCTTGATCCGCGCGACCACCGGGTCCGTATCCCATTCATCGGGCGAGACGTAGTCGGCCGGGATGCCGAGGCTCTTCAGATAGGCCGGAGCCTCGGGGGCGCCATGGTCTGCGGATAAAACGATCAGCGTGTTTTCGAGCCCGATCTCCTTATCCACATACGCGAACAGATCCGCGAGCGTGTGGTCGAGTTGCAAGACGTTGTCCTCAGACTCCAGGCTCGAAGGGCCGAAAAAATGACCGATGTAGTCGTTTGCAGAATAGCTGACGCCGAGGAAATCGGTGATCTCGTCATCCCCCAGTCCTTCTTCGGCGATGACGGTCTTGGCGAGATCCGTGGTTATCTGGTCGCCCGCAGGGCTGATCGTGAGGAAGGTCGAGAAATAGGGGTTCTCGGGTGTCGTGAACTCATGGGGGAAGGTGCGCCCATAACTGCCGAGCACGGATTCCCACTCCTGGTCGTCTTGATCACCGAAGAGGTAGGTGTCGATCGGGTGCAGTAATTCCCAGGCGGAGTTGGCGTAAGTCTCGGGAAGCTTCCTCGCGTTCCAGTCAACGATCCACTGGGGGTACTCATCGTAGTAGTAGCTGCTGGTCACGAACTGGTTCGTCGCCTTCGAGAACCAAAAGGCCTTGCCGGTATGTCCCGCCATCGACACCGCGCCGCGATCCTTGACCGAGACGCCGAAGATCTTGGCCTTACCGCCGGTCAGGGATGCCAACTCGTCGGAGAATGTGGTTGTCAAAATAGCGCTGGGTGAGCGGCCGTCGCTGGTAGCGGCTTTTTGCGTGGGGTCGATCTCGGTATCGGCATCTATATCCGCACCTTCGGTCAGAAGCCGATAGTCGGGATCCTCAATGTTGTAGGTTGTGAGACCGGTTGTACGGTCGAACCAGATGTTGCCGATCATTCCGTGGGCTGCCGGGTGTGCGCCGGTTGCCAAAGTCACGTGGCCAACGATGGTCTCCGTATTCGCATGGGCATGATGCGCGTTGTTGTAGTGAATGCCCTCCTCAAGCAGGAAGCGCAGACCGCCCTCGCCGAGCCGGTCGGCATAACGCGTCGGCAGGTCGCCCCGGAACTGGTCGACGGTAATCTGGAGAACGAGCCTGGGTTTGTTCGCTACATTGGCGCTGACTTCAGCGGTGTCCTGAGCACAAGCTGACAGGAAAGCAGAGATTGAAATCCCTGCCATCAACAAAACCTGCCGCGTTCGTTTCAGCATTGATTGTCTGTTCATAGCCAATTTCCCTGTAGTAGCGAGCAAGCCAATTGTATCCATCTTCCTTCACTGGCACTCAGTTTGCGCCGCCAAATGATCACAGGCGAGCTAGCAAAAAACAAACGCCGGCCCCCTAAAGGGGACCGGCGCATTTTTCTTGCTAGCGGGGGCGCGTTCGCTTGAAATTACTCGTATGGGCTAGTTCGAACTACTCGTTCTCGGGGATTCTGATGGTAACGCTGGTTACGTACCCGGTGAATTCCGAATCGTGGACATCCTTGAAAACTTCGGCAACCTGAGTTGCCTCGTCGACGCCAACATCAGCCGTTTCATCTGCCGAATAAACTCCTGGCTGCGTTTTCTCTACTCGACCTTCCGCGACCTTTTCGCCGTCCACATAAAGAGTTGCGAGACCGCCTTTGCCGGGGCCGCCGCCATCGTAATCAAACTGCAGTTTGATCTCCGCGTTCGGCTTATCGATAGCCACTGGTGAAGTAATCGTATACCGGTCTAGTCCGAACCAATTGTAGGTATAGGCCGGTTTGCCATCGTCCATGTACAACGCCCAACCGCCAAACTTGCCACCCTGGGTCAGAATGATGCCTCTATCGTTACCGTTGAGCTGAACATTTGCAGTGACAGTTTTGGAACTGTTCTTCTCGTTGATAAACGTGTTTTCCAAGAGGCCGACCATGCCCTGTGCCAGCGTCAAACTCTTCCTGTCACCCATCAAATCCGGCCGCCCGGCGACTTCCGCATTAAAGCGTTCGAATACACGGTCGTCCAACGGATATACGCTGTTAGCAATCGCCTCTTTTGCAAATAGATCCTGCATTTCCTTGAGCTTCTCAGGATTTTCACTGGCCAGATTGTTCGTCAGACTAAAATCTTCGGCTACGTTGTAGAGATCCCAAACATCGTCTTGCAATGTATTTATGGGCTCAGAACCCCACGGTACACGATGCACAACTCGAGCCATCCACCCATCGTGGTAAATACCGCGATTGCCAAACATCTCAAAATATTGAGTGGTATGCCGGTCCTCCGCATTCGCGTCTTCTGCGGCATACAACATACTGACCCCGGTCAATGGCCTCTGCGGCACGCCATTCACCGATTTTGGATGCGGTAAATTGGTAGCTTCCAGAATAGTCGCCGCCACATCATTCACATGATGAAACTGACTTCGGATCTCTCCTTTGGCCTGTATGCCTTTCGGCCAGTGCATCACCATACCGTTGCGCGTACCACCGAAATCGGCGGCCATCTGCTTGGTCCAGGTAAACGGCGCATCGGTAGCCACTGCCCACCCTGTTGAAAAGTGTGGAAACGAGTCCGGACCACCCCAGTCATCTGCCCTTGCCAACATACTTTCGGTGGTCTCGGCATCAAAAATGCCGTTCAGGTGAATCATCTCGTTATAGGTTCCGGTTAGTCCCCCTTCGCCGCTCGACCCGTTGTCGCCCATGATGTAGATGAACAGAGTGTTGTCGAGCGCGCCAATACCATCAATAGCATCGACCAATCGGCCAACTTCATTATCGGTATGTTCGGCGAAACCTGCGAATGCTTCCATTTGTAGCGCATAAAGCTCACGCTCCTGGTCGCTCAAGGCTTCCCACTCTTCTATATCGTCAGGCATCGGCGCCAACTTGGTATTTTCGGGAATAATTCCCATCGCTTTCTGTCGAGCAAACGTCTCTTCGCGGTACGCGTTCCACCCACTATCGAATTTGCCGTCGTACTTTTCTATCCATTCTTTCGGTGCGTGGTGCGGCGCATGGGTAGCTCCGGGCGCGTAGTAGATAAAGAAGGGTTTATCCGGTGTCATGGCCTGCTGAAACTTGACCCAACCGATCGCCTCATTAGTCATGTCAGTCCCAAAATGATAGTCAGCGTTATCCTTCTTGCTCACCTTGGTTACACCGTCAAAAATAACCGGATCCCACATGTTGGTTTCACCGCCAATAAAGCCGTAAAACTTGTCAAAGCCTGAGTTGGTCGGCCAGTTGAAATAAGGACCGGACACCGATACTTCCCACGTAGGTGTTTCGTGCCACTTGCCAAATGCCGCGGTGCTGTAGCCATTCTGGCGCAGCGTCTCGGCGACGTACTTGGCGTCATCCGGCCGCATGCCCTGGTTACCGGCAAAGCCCGTTGCTACTTCCATTACCGAACCCACGTTGACCTCATGATGGTTTCTGCCAGAGAGCAGAGATGCGCGTGTCGGTGAACACAATGCTGTGGTGTGAAACGTGTTGAAACGCAGC
>Ga0255047_10002321_pt1 | contig 12653 bp, 7 predicted proteins | sample JV7_2_1_MG_FD_183640 | JGI IMG/M metagenome (GOLD analysis project Ga0255047, IMG submission 183640) | Seawater microbial communities from Jervis Inlet, British Columbia, Canada - JV7_2_1 | ecosystem: Environmental > Aquatic > Marine > Inlet | place: Canada: British Columbia | collected 2016-10-06
ACGGTGAGAGGTGTTGAGCACAAAACCCCAGGTCAGAGCACATATGGCCCGGTCAGAGGGGTGGGGGCGCAACATTCGCAACGTAGGGGCCACGGGTTCAAATCCCGTCACCTCCACCCGAATATGCCGTGCGCTCAAGAGAGTCCGTGACATGAGGCGCGGTCCCGGCGCGCAACCGTATCGGACTATGCATGGCCGTTTGCGTCTCAGCAGCGGGAGGTGCTCGCCGCTATGGTGCGATTGTGGCTGCGAAATGGTGGAGTCGACCGCAGCCGGGTACGGACCTTGATGCGACCCTGAGACGACTTGTCGTCTGGTTCCGGATACTTGGCTGGCTTTGGATGATGCTGCTGGTCGTCCTCACCCTTGTCAGCGATGATGGAGCCGATAGAACCATCGTTGTGTCCGCAGCCCTGTTGGCAACCGTCTGGTCGGTCGTCACAGTGGTCGTGGCTACTCGGGGCGATTATCTCGGATCATGGTGGTTCGTCGCGGTCGACGGTGTGGTTGTACTTTTCGTCGGGGCTGCGTCTACGCTCTCTGGTGCCGACGAACTCTTCCACGGCGGGTTTCTTGTGTCGTGGATCGTGCTTGCGGCGTATGCCGGAGGACGCGTGTTGGCGCTCGCGGCTGCCGTCCTACTCACGATTGAGCAGGTGGTGGTCCATCTCGCCGATGACAGAGGGCTCATTCCAACGGCAGGCAGTGTGATCTTCTTCGTGTTCGCCATCATCATCGGATGGGCAGTCGATGCGCTGCGCGCCTCTGACACGGCCCGCGTCGAGGCCATATCTGATCTCGAAACGGAGAAGGCGGCGAGTGTCCGTCGTGAAGAGCGTGCCATGCTGGCAGACCAAATCCACGACACGGTGCTGCAATTCCTGCATGCCCTCAGACTCCATGCTCATGAGCCCGACGAGGTCAGGTATATGGCCCGGCAGCAGGAGAGGGAACTGCGAAGGTCTGTTGCGTCGCTGCAGTCGAGCTTCCAAGACAGCTACCGGGTTGCACTCCTCGGGGCCAGGGACGATGTTGAATCGATGTATCCGGTCGAGATCGATCCCGTACTGCGCTCCGACGCTGAGATGTCTGAACAGCTACGAACCGTGGTCGACGCAGCAAGGGAGGCGATGATGAATGCCGCGGCTCACTCAGGGTCGAGTTCGATCGAACTGTTCTCCGATACATCTGATGGTTCCGTGGTTGTGTATGTGCGGGACCGTGGCGTTGGCTTCGACCCGGTTCGGCTCTCTCCGCATCGTGGCATCGGACGTTGTGTCGAGAGGATCGCGGCGACCGGTGGCGAGTTGAACATCCGAACGACCGTGGGTGAGGGAACTGAGTGCAAGATCAAGGTGCGGTCCTCGTGACTGAGAAGCCACGGCTGCTCCTCGTTGACGATCATGACGTTGTCCGAATAGGAACGAGATCGTTGCTCGAGGATCGGTTCGAAGTTGTGGGGGAGGCCGACAACTCCAATTCGGCGATTGAGCTTGCCCAAGAACGTCTTCCAGACATCGTGCTCCTCGACGTGCGTCTACCAGGAGGAGGCGGTGCGTACGTCGCTCAGCGACTCAGGGAGATGCTCCCCGATGCGTGCATCATTGCGTTCACCGTGTCGGTGGGCAGCGACGACGTACGCGCGATGATGAAGGCCGGTGTCAATGGCTACCTCACCAAGACAACACATCAGGAAGAGCTTGCCGACTTGATGCTCGACGCGCTTGCTGGTGCTCGCCCGGTATCCAAGGAAGTAGCAGGGTATCTGCTCGATATCGACGACCAGGTGGGCTCTGACCATGAACTCAGCCGGCTCACACCAAGAGAACGCGAGGTTGTCTTGCTCATTGCCCGAGGGCACACCTATCGCGAAGCTTCGACTGAACTCGGGATCTCAGTCAAGACGCTCGAGTCTCACATGAGCAACATCTTCAGGAAGGTTGGTGTCGCAAGCCGCCACCAGCTTGCCGCACAGTTCGGTGGGTCGTTGTTACGTCCAGACGGACAGTCGTAGCCCACTCGTCCTGCGGTTCCCCAGCTTGATCGATCAATTCCTACAACCCGACATCGCCTGTGGACCTTCACGTTTGGACGTAGGATTGCGTCGATCTAGGGTCGGATGGTGTTTGGATGCCCCGCTCGGGCACTCTGAAGGCAGATGCTGGCTGCTGCGGACCCAATCGGGGAGATCCCCCATGGAGGGTTCTGAACAGCTGGGGCACAATGTTCACGTGCGGTGAATCGGCTAAGGAGTAGGGATGGGCGGTGCATGGGCCACTCTGGTGGTGGTAGACGTTGTCGCTACCTTCATCTGCTTCAGAAAGGGCAAGCGCCGGCTTGGATGGCTTGGCATCCTCGCAGTCTTGCCACCTTTGACCTTCGTATTGGTGATCTTGCCGGTGATCGGAGCGATGACTCCGGGCGATCCGGATCCGGAAGCTGCGGATCCGGAGGAACGTGATCCGCAGCCGTCGCGGCAACCGCCTCAACTCCGGAAACGTCCCACACTGCCCCAGCACGTGGCACACGCATCTGTCACGGGACCTCCCACTGATCCCGGGGACTCCACGCGTGCCATCATGATCAAAGCGTTCCTGAGGGAAGCCGTTGCCGATGGGATCATCAATGGCCACATCTTCAGCGCGCTTGTGGAGCGTCTCGAACCTCCAAAGCGCGAAGCACAAGCTCCCGCGGCTCCGTCTCGGCCAACGATCGCTCCAGCGCCCAAGTCAACTCCCGCAGTGCCCCCCGCTCCTCCTGTTGCGAAGTCTCCGCCACCGGTCACGCCTAAGCACGCCGCTACCACTCCATCAAAGCCGGTACATCCACCTGTCGTACGACCCACACCCGATCGCGATCCTCAGCCATCGCTGGAGCACCACCCCACCGCTGTTCCCTCAACGTCCCCGACGCCAGAACCGGTACGAGTCTCTGAGCCCCCGACTCCCCGGGAGCCGTCGCGGTTAGCCGTCAGGAGGAAAGAACTCTGGGACGCGTTCACCTCGGACGTTGCCGTGCATGGACTCGTCTATCTAGGTGTATTGCTCACCTTCGTCAGCGTTCTCGGTTTCATGCTGTTCGCCTTCGCCGACCTGCCTATCTCGGCAAAGCCATTCGTCGAACTGCTGATCGTCCTCACGTTCTTCGGCTGGGCGCGGCTCTTATACCTTCAGAATGCGCGGCGAGTCGCAAAAGCGATGGAACTGCTCGGTGGCATGATTCTTCCACTCGTGTGGTTCGCCGCTCTTGTGGACAGTGCTGGAGTCCCACCCGATGCAGAGGGCGGCCCTCTGGTGTTCGCTCTGATCACGAGTTCTTTGGTCATCTCGCTTCTCTATTGGTTGATCTCAAGGCGTTATGAGAAGTCGATGCTGAAGTTCCTTGTGTGGCCGATGGTTTGGGTTGCCGCAATGGGTATCGGCTACGTCTTCAAAACGGATGAGCACCTCGTCGGAGACGCAATCACCCGTCTGGTTGCGCCGCAACCGGCGCTCGCCTCCATCGCAATTGCGGCATCGCTCGGATTCCTGACTTGGCGATCAAGCTCGAGACTCATGGATCCCACTTTCACCGCTGCTCTTGTAGGGGTTCCGTCCGCGTACCTTCTGACCTTTGGGCTATCGCTCGGTATTGGGGATTCAGGTTCGTGGCCGATCCTCGTGGCTGGCCTCGGAACGGTTGTATCGATTGAACTCGTTTCACATCGGTTCGGATGGCTGGAGCGGCTCCAGTCGCTGCGTCCGTATGTGTATGCGCTCGTCGGCCTTCCCCTGGTCACGGCCATCGGAATCGGATGGGGAGGAGCGATCGTGACGGTCGGCTACGTCCTGCTTGCCGAGATTGCACTCCGGTCATCAAAGCTCGATCTGATGGATGTTGCGAGCGCCGCAGCCGGTGCCATCGTTGGCCTTGTACTGTCGCTGGCAGAACCCGGCTCGATGGCTGTGGCGTTCGGAGCGGTCTCGATCTGGTCGCACTTCAGACGGCGGCTCGACCTGGAGAACACGGTCGTGGTGAGGTCCGTTACCACTGCCGCTGCGGTGGCACCCATCGGATTGCTGTACGGCGTGTCCGAACTGATGACCGTGCCGTCGGCGCTTCTCGTTGTCGGCGGGCTCGTGCTTGTTGCAGCAGTATCGGTCCGGGTTCTTGCCGTGGCTGACTCCTTCGATTCGTTCTGGTTCCCCGCTGCGGCCACTGCGCTGGGACTGGGCGCAGCTTTGTTCTGGGGTGCGAATGAGACGAACAGCATCGCTGTTGTTTCGGTGCTTGCCCTTTCCGCTCTGACCGTGGCGCTCGGACAGCGCTGGTCGACCGGAAACCTCTGGTTGAGCGCTGCTCTCATGTCTGCTGCTTTCGCGATTCTGCTCGATACCACTGGTGTCTCGGGTGCAGGCGTCGTAGTCGCATGGTCGGCCGTAGGCGCTCTCACAATTGTTATTTCGATCGCCACGGGGGGAGGGTCCAGACTCCGCATCGCCCCTGGCCATCTCTCGGCGCTCGGGCATGTCATCGGCCTGCTGGCCTTCACAGTGTCTTTCGAGCCGTATGGATTTGCCGTTGCGATGTCGGGCTGGGCTATTGGATGGGTTATCTCCTTGGTCGCGTGTGAGCGCCGCGGCGATATCGATGCGATCGCTGTCTGGAGGAAGACACTTGCGCACGATGGCAACGTGGCGCTAGCACTCGAGGAAGCACTCTCGATTGCCACGCCATTGTTCGCAGCATTGACCGTGATGGCCGCCGTAGCCGCCGTCTTCGTCGAGGCGAATCCCGACACCGACCAGATCGCGTGGATCGGCCCGATACTCGGGCTCGTGGCAGTCGTGTACTCGCTCGTCGCGAAGTGGGGACTAGCGACCAGATATGCACAACTGGTCTTCGCGTGGGCGGCTGGGCTTCTTGCTGTTGCTGGCGTCGTGCTTGCGTACTGGGAGCCATGGGCAGTCATCCTCGCCGCATCTGTCGTTGTTGTCGTTCGGTTTGTGCTCATTGGTGTGCAGCGAACTCGCTGGTTGACGTGGGCCGCGTGGTTGATGTCAGCGGTGGCTGCAACTGCGTTCGCTGCAATTGTTGGTGTGCCGGACGAGTCGCTTCCAGCCGTGACCCTCGGATTCGCCGTCGGAATGCTTCTTGCAGGCCTTGTCGTGGACGAAATAGTGAGCGGGTCAAGGTCGAGAGAGGAATCCATTCGCACGCAGTGGCTGTGGCCGCCCACAGTCCTGGGAGCCGTGCTGGTGCCCTCAAGTGCCGCCGCCTTGTGGTTCGTCGGCGCGAGCGTGGGCGAATGGGCGGCGTCGCTCGGTGTGCTCGGCTTCGCGATTGCGTCGATCATGCTCAGGCGGAGCATCTGGCTCACCGCGACACTTGGATCGGGTTCGTTGGCGCTTGGTTTACTGGCGGCACATGCGCCACCCTTGGGAAGTGCGGTCGTGTGGAGTGCCCTCGGGCTCATCGCGGTACTGGTGGCTCCTTTCGTGCAGAGCCATTCGCGCGATGACATGGCAGGAATCGGTCACGCCGTCGGAGCGGTTGGGTTTGCGTACGGATACAACAGTGACGCTCTTGTCGTTGCGCTTTGCGTCTGGGCTCTCGGGTGGCTGATCGGCGTCACGTCGCTTGAACTCGGAGGTCCATCGATTTCGAGGGTCCTCGAACGGAGTTCGGCCTGGTGGGATGAGGGCTACGAGTCGCGGACTGCGGCGGGTTCTCAGGCGCTTCCACCGGTCATGGCGGTCACCGCGACGACCGCCGCTGCCTTTGTGTTGGTCGATGAGATCGCCGACGCCGGTGAGACCCGTCTGTGGTTCGTTGTCATTGCTGGGTTGCTCGGGTTCGTGTTCGCGGTCGCCGGCGCTCACCTGGTACGGAATAGGCTCACGTCGTTCATCTTCGGATGGGCAGGACTCGCTCTTGGCGCAGGCGCGATCATTCTTGCGATTCCGGAGAAGCTTCCGATCGCCATCGCGGCAGCGCTTGCAGTCGGCACGCGACTTGTTGCTGGCAAACTGATCCCCGACGAGTGGTTGACCTGGGTGGCGTGGCTACTCCCAACAGTCGCGGTCACGTCGCTTGCATCTGAAATGGGGCTCAGCGATGACGTGCTCGGCATCGTCCCTGTCAGTGCCGGCGGAGTCATGCTGCTCGGATCCCTCCTCGCTGACGAGTTCGGTACGGAGCGCCGAAGGCGGGGGGACCTCATCAGACATCAGTGGCTGGTCGCTCCAAGCGTGCTCGGTGCCGCTCTGATGGTGGCCGGGCTCAGCTCTCTGTTCGCGAACCAGGCCGACATTCGGATCGAGGCCAGCACCGTCGTGGTGCTCACATTCGCCGCCACCTCGTTCGTACTGCGTCGGAGCATCTGGCTCACTGCCACGCTTGGATCGATCGGGCTCGCTCTGATGCTCGACCTCAGCGGTGCGTCGTCACTCCAGAGCGCATCCGTTTGGGCGGTGCTTGGCCTTGTGTTGGTCGTATTGGCGCCGTTCGTGAAGAGTGTTCCCCCAGACGAGCTTGCAGCGATCGGGCATCTGCTCGGCGCGGTCGCATTTGCATACGGTTTGGAGACGAATGCGTATCTGATCGCCATCACAGCCTGGGCACTCGGGTGGCTCACCTCCGTCGCAGCCGACGAGATGGGTCGGCCGTCGGTGTCGGGCATCTTCTCGCGCGTACTGGCGTCGCGCGGTGATGAGGACCACTCCGCTCTGGTTCGATCGGCGATCGCAATCCCACCACTGCTTGCCGTGGTCACATCGGGTGCCGCTGCGTTGTCGCTGTACGACGGGTTCGTCGGGTTCGACGATGCTCGGGCATGGACGGCAGCGGTTCTGGCGGGGCTGGGCCTGTCCTATGCCGCGGGAGCGAGATTTCTCATCTCCACGAAGCCAGCTCACACGATCTTTGGCTGGTCAGCGGCCATCTGGGCTGCATCGGCTGTCGTGGTCGCCGTCGGGGAAGACGTCGCGATCGTTGTCGCAGCGTCGGCCTTCATCGGCGTTCGGTTCCTTCTGATCGGCGCGATACCTCACACATGGTTGTCGTGGCCCGCGTGGGTGATGCCCTTCGTTGTCTCTATGGCTGCTGGCCATGCAATCGGCGTTCCGGGGCAATCGGTGTATCTCATCAGCCTGGCGACTGGCGTGGCCATGCTGATCGGATCCTTGATACTCGACGACGTCGCGAACGGACGACGAACAGAAGGCGAAGGTCTTCGCACTCCGTGGCTCAGATATCCGTTCGTGATCGGACTTCTCGCAGTTCCATTCAGCCTTGCCCCCGTATTTGCCCTGGCATCAACCACGGTTGGTGTCGCCTCGCTGGCGGCAGCCGCCGGATATGGTGTCGTCGCCACTCTGCTCAGAGCTGGATCGGTCACCTTCGCTGCCCTTGGACTCGCTGCATTCGGCACAGCGGTCTTGCTGCCTTGGTCATCTCTTGAGAATCCTTGGATTCTCGTTGCGATGGCCGCGATGGTCGTGCTCTGGTCCTTCATCACGGAACGTACACAGAGCGAAGCGGCCGCTGCGAATCCGTGGACCCGCTGGGATCTGCCGGCATTGGCTGTCGCGCATTTGATCGTGGGCGTGGCGCTCGTGCTCACACTCGACGGCACCCCAGACCCGGCGACGTGGATCGCAGCCGGTGCGCTGTCGATGGTGGTTGGCGTTTGGCGCGGGAACCGATGGTGGATGGACGCGGGAATGGTCTTGATCGTGGTCGGCAGCGCTATTGCGGGAGAGCCTTGGCTGATCATGGCTTTGCTGATCGCAACTGCCAGGGGCATGTACGGCGTATGGCGTGGCGTCGGCATCGAGCGCTACATCGATCACGTGATAGCGGCGGCAGGATTCGTGGCGGTATGGGTCGATCTCGCCGTCCGGCTCCAATGGACGTATATGGAGTCGGTCTCCTACGGATCGATGGCCGCCGGCCTGGTTGCCGTCACCGCCGCTGTCCTTTCGCGGTACGGATTGGTCAAGGAGGACACGTTGGCAGTTTGGTCCGCTCTCGGTGTGTCCGGCGTGGCGGCCGCGTTGGTCACGGGATTGGGCGAAGCGCCCCACGCAATCGACGGACTCTGGGTAGGAGTCGGTGTTGTTCTGGTCGCCGTCTCTTCGGAACAGTGGGCGCGAGTCCTGCATCCCAACGCAAGGTACGCAACACCCGTGATCGCCGCCGTTGGCTGGTTTGTCGGTCTTGCGGGTCTTGGACTCTCGAGTTTCGCTGCGGCTTCTTACACCGTGGTGGTGTTCGGAGCTGGCCTCGCGCTCATCATGCCGATCGCAGATCGAATCGCTACGCGGGCAGCGGATGTTGAGGCACCGTATCCCGTTGGCGTGACGAGGAGCTGGGCCATTGTCACGCTCGGTGGCGTGGTTGCCGCTGGCTCTGTGGCGTTGTCGGCTGACGTCCAGAGGAGTTGGTGGCTCGTGGCTGCAGGTTCGGCTTTCGGAGCGTTTGCCGTGGCCACGGGAAATCGAGCGGTAGGTGTTCCCAGGTTGAGGATTGGAACGGGACTACCAGCGATAGGTGCCCTTGGTGCGGTGCTCCTGGCACTTGAAGTTTCTCTGTTTGGAGTCGGCGTAGCGATGACGATGGTGGCGGTCACCAGCACGCTGTTCCCGGTCCTGCGTATCAGCAGGAATCGCGACTCAGCATGGATCGAAGTGAGTGTCATCACGGGCATCGCCGCAACCGTTGTCACGGTGCCGATCGCCGTTTCCGGACTTCCGTCAACGGACCTGATCGTCCTGACCCTCATCAGCGTCGGTTTTCAGACAATCGCATACGGGATCATATTCAAACAGTATGCACTCGTCGCCGCCGGTCCACCGATGCTTGGGTTTGCAGCCCTCGCGTTGGTTGTTCAGAACGCTCCGAGTTCGGCGGTCTGGTACACCGTCCCGATCGCGATGGTGATGCTGGCCGAGGCGGACATTCTCCACCCGATGTTGAGCAGTGACGTGACCGGTCGACGCCACAACGCATTGCTTGTTCTCGAGTGGTCCGGGGTCGCTTTGATCGGGCTCCCACCTCTTATCGAGATGTTCAGGACCAACTTCGCCTTCGGACTCGTTGGGTTCGCCTTGGCAGCTGGTCTCATGGCGTGGGCCCTTCTGACGAACGTCAAGCGGAGGTTGCTGGCGGCGTCGATTGTCGCCACCTTCTCGGCGATTCTCAGCCTTGCCGCCGCAGCTGCTTCAAACGTACAGGACAGTGCGGCGTTCTGGATCATCGGTGGTGGCATCGGTTTCTCAATCATGCTCATTGCAGGATCCATCGAGGCGTATCGGTCGAGGTCGGGTGCCCTCATGAAACGACTCGTTGACCTCATGGAGGATTGGGAATGAACCGGAGCTACATCTCCGCGGCTGGAATCGCCCTGCTTGGTGTTGGCGTTGCTGCAGTATCGGTGATGGGGCCGGACGCGGTCGGGTTCATCGGTCTTGTCCTCGTGTCGGCTGCAATGCCAGTTGCGGTGCTGCTCGCTGTACTTGGAAAGCTCCGTCGGAAGGTGCCCGCCGTAGCCCTCGTCTCGGGCGGAACGCTAGCGATCGGAATGTCGCTTGCTGGCTACGCGCTCGTCGGAGGAACCGCCTACTTCGTTCTGGGTGGTTTCGCCGAGTGGCTTGCTGACAGCGTTGACGGCGCAATCGACACTGATCTGATGTCGGTTCTCACCGACCCGTGGATGATTCTCGTCGCCATCGAGGTGGTCGTCCTTGCGCCGCTGATCGAGGAGTTCTCGAAGGCGGTGAGCGCGCGTTTGACGAGACCGACCGACCGGATATCTGCGCTGTTGGCCGGTGTGTCGGCCGGGGTTGGCTTCGCCATCGTGGAGAACATCTTCTATGCAATGGGGTCGCTCTTCGATGTTGGCGGATGGGAAGTCGTGGCCCTCGTTCGTATGCTCGGTTCAGCTGTGCACCCGGTCGCGGCGGGACTGGTCAGTCTCGGATGGTGGGAGTTCCGCAACCGTGGGGATCGGGTTGGTTCGCTCAAGCTGATGGCGATGGGCGTGGGAGTGCATGCGGTGTGGAACGGCGTGCTAGTAGTGGTCTTCGTGGTTTCTGTCGCCTTCAGTGGTGACGCCACGCCTCTTGAGTCCTTGCTCGTGACGATAAGTTTTGCAGGAGCGCTGGGAGCCATCATCGCGGTAGGTGGCTGGCAATCGCTCAACAGAGTCGCCGCCGGTGATGCTCTCGATCCTGTGGTGGACCCTGGCGATGCGGCGAAGATGAGTGCCTGGGTGGTGGTCGCCTCGACCATGCTCATCCCAGCGATCGTGGTTGCTCTCGCGCTCAGCGGAGCGTCGTAGGACGATCAGTGGAGATGTCCGATACCTGCAATGCGTGCGCGATGAGGAAGAGGTCGAGATGGTCGTATCGATGCTCGATATGCAGGGCGCCCGACTGTAGTTCGGATGGGGTACATCTTGGAGCGTACGCTGTGCGCCGCCGTGCTCGACCTCAGATTCAGAAACCCTTGTGTCCCAAGGGTTCCCGAACATGGTCGGATACGTTCGCAACGTAAGGACACGGGCTCAAGTCTCGTCACCTCCGGCTACGCTCGTGCTGCTGGCCGAGCAGGAAGAAGCCACGAATGCCGATTATGCTGTTCATTCCGATCGCAGGGTTGTGGGCTGCCCTTCTCCTTCTGTCATTATTTCCTAAGCTTCAAGCAGTGTCGCGTCCAGCAGCGGACGGTCGTCGTCCTTTCACCCCCGAGATCGACACGCGATCGGATCGCGAATGCGATAGTCGGCTGCCACGTTGATCGCTCCAGAGGAACTTATCGCTGCAGTCGATCGATTCCCAAGGGAGGTTGTCGCGCATATGCCGACGCCGATCGAAACGCTCAGCAATCTGGGTACGGATCTCGGCATCTCGCTGTCGGTCAAGCGCGACGATATGACGGGAGCTGCGTTCGGCGGCAACAAGGTGCGGCAACTCGAGTTCTACTTCGGCGCTGCACTTGAGGAGGGCGCAGACACCGTTCTGATCACCGGCGCCGTCCAGTCGAATTTCACTCGAACCACGGCAGCGATCGCCCGGCGGCTCGACATGGACTGTCACATCCAGCTCGAGGACCGCGTGCCTGGTATCAGCGACCTGTACCGCGACAACGGAAACGTCCTGCTCGACAGGCTTCTGGGCGCGACCATTCATCCCTTTCCTGAGGGAGAGGATGAAGCTGCGGCCGACGCATCGCTCCATACCATCGCAGAAGATCTGACGGCTGAGGGTCGACATACATACATCATCCCACTTGGGGTCGAGCATCCGCCGCTCGGCGCCCTTGGATACGTTCTCGCTGCCGCGGAGCTGGTGGGCCAGATGGACGAGGTCGGCCCGATCGATGAGATCGTGATCGCATCGGGAAGCTCGCTGACGCACATCGGCCTTCTGTTCGGGCTGCGAGTCCTTGGAATGGACACAACGGTGCGCGGAATCTGTGTACGCAGAAGAGCTCAAGCTCAGGCCGAGCGCGTGGTCGGCCGTCTCCGTGACCTTGAGGACCTGCTGAACATGGGGGTGGCGATCGAGCCTGGCGACGTCAACCTGTTCGACGGGATGCTTTCACCCGGGTACGGGAGGCTCAACGCGGCAACCACCGACGCGATCGTCCGGACAGCCCGCCGAGAGGGGCTGTTCCTTGATCCGACATACACGGGTAAGACGATGGCAGGGCTGATCCACCTTGCGGAGACGGGTCGTCTTGCGGGTGACCGTGTCCTCTTCTGGCACACCGGTGGTCAGCCTGCCCTCTTCGGATACGCCGACCAGCTCACCCGATCCTTGGACCGCCGAGCATGACGTTCGAGCTCCTTGTCGCGAATGTCATCGTAGGTTTCGCTGGGTTCGTCCAGACGACCACGGGGATCGGATTTGCGATGGTGGCGGTTCCGATGCTCGTGCTCATCGACCTGTCGTACGCACCAGGCCCAGCGCTCTTTGCCATGCTCTTCTTGTCGGTGGCGATGGTTGCTGGGTCGTGGCAGAACGTGGACCGACAAGGGTTCTCCACTCTGTTCCCTGGCTTGCTGGTGGGAACGCTCGTTGGCTCCCAGCTGCTCGGGCTCCTCAGTGCGACAGCCTTCGGTTTGGTCTTCGGATTCATCGTTCTGGGCAGTCTCGCTCTCGGCCAGATGGGGTTCGCCCCGGAAAGGACGCCAGCAGCGAATGCCACGGGCGGGTTCGTCTCTGGAATGATGGGGACCGTCTCAGGAATCCACGGGCCTCCACTCGCTGTGCTCTATCAGAGGGCAGAGATGGCGACGGCGAGAGCGACGATGGCGTTCGTTTTCGCTTTCGCAAGCATCTTGTCGCTGGTCTCGCTTCATCTGAACGGATTCTTCGGTCGCGACGAAGCACTGGCTGGGCTTGCGCTCGTGCCGGGGATAGCAGTTGGATTCGCCGTGGCGATCTCAGGAAGGCGATTCATCCCTGACGGCATCGCACGCAGGGCCATGCTCGCGATCGCAGCGATTAGCGCCGTCATTCTGATCGTCCGGAGTGTCTTGTAGGCAGGCGGAGGACCACGTCCTGGATGACACATCTACTCGGTCAACGAACCCTCGATGACCGCGGGCCGTATCATCCAAACGTTCCGCTTGGGGTGTTGCTACGGAGTCGTAGAAGTAACGAGCT